>SDBT01002473.1_pt1 | contig 32618 bp, 45 predicted proteins | sample 2277101 | NCBI WGS metagenome assembly SDBT01 (sample SAMN10404973, study PRJNA504765) | marine sediment metagenome | isolation source: marine sediment core GS10_PC15, 103 cmbsf | place: Arctic Ocean: Southern Knipovich Ridge | collected 2010 | reverse complement strand
CGAAATCTACCGTCACCTTAGCGTCTATATGTTTTTCCGCGCTACAATGTAATCTAATTTTTTCTCTCATTTTATTTCTCCTTTAATTAATATTTAACTAACCTCCACTGGAATATATCGAATTCTCTATCATCTATCTCTTTAATTAGTTTTTTAACATATAATGGATCTTCGTCTTGTCCTATTACTATCGATGGGTTACCAAATTTACCATTATGTGAGCAACAACAGCTCTCGGTATATATGTTATTCTTCCAAAGAAACTTAACTATATCAACAATACAATTATCTACACATATTGTTCTGCCTGTTCTTTCTATATAATCTGGAAGAATTAAAATCTCACATTTATCTTTATCATAACAGTCGCATTCACACATTTCATTCTCCTTTAAATATATCTATTGGTTTTATCCTGTTATAATATTCTATTCTTTTTTCGGCAATAATAAAATACTCTAATTCCTTCTCTATGCCTACGAAGTTATAATCTAAATTATCGGCTGCGATAGCGGTCGTTCCCGATCCCATAAAAGGGTCTAGGACTGTTCCACATTTAGGAGTGCAAAGAGTAATCATATATTCCATAAGTGAAATAGGTTTTATTGTAGGATGTGTGTTTCTATCTAATCCATTGTTTTTTTCCTTCTTCGATGGTTTAGGACAGTAAAAAAATCTACTTGCTCCACCTGTGTCGTTGTAAAGTGCTGTGCTTTCGATAGCAGGCATATTACCCCAAGCCCCTTTGTCATATGTCGATTTAGATTTTCGACTGTCTCCTTTAGATACTCCACTCTGATTATCTATCATATAGCAGGGGCAGTCAGGGTTAGTGTGGATTGATCCTGTATCAGTATAACCAGTTATTCTTTTATTATTTAAGCCGAAATAATATTTTTTATTATCTACTGAACTTCGTTCAGTCTTTTCTCCTTGTTTCCCAGGTATTACTTTGTCACAGATGCATTCTAATATTACATTACCAGGGAACCTACCTTTATTATCTCTTGGCATTCTTTTAAATCCCCAGCCCATACCCTGAGTATCAAGTTTACCAGGCCTTGGATTAGTAGTAAGATCTTCGTTATGTTCTACTCTACAATCATGAATGTTTAGACCACCTGTTCCATGCTTCAAACAGTTCTGAGCAATCGTAAGACCCTTGTCAAGTGGTTTTCTGGCTAGGACTATTAATTCTTGCATTGGTTTGAGTGCAGTCCCCCAACCTTCCCACTCTGACTGTCCTTCTGTTTTAGTAAATTCATAGACACTTCTATTTTGCTTACCCATCTCAACTTCTTTTTTAGCAAAGCCAGGTGCTTTAATTTTACCAGTTACTTCTCTAACGGTGCCCCTTAATTTGTCCACAGATTTACCCACGTTATGAGATTTTGGAAAACCGCTACCGAAAAGGTAAGTAACACAATCTCGAATCTGAAATCCTGCCATCTCTATTGCTGTAACCATTTTATGGTAAGTTCTTGTTCCTCCGCAGGCAAGTAAATATGATCCTGGTTTCATGACTCTATATACTTTGTCCCAAGTCTCTGCTCTAAATGCTATATCATTATCCCACTCCTTACCCATAAAACCTTTCTTACCATCTTTTGTAGATGATAGGTTATACGGCGGGTCAGTTACACAACTATCTATAGAATTCTCTTCTAACTTATCTAATTCTATTAGACTATCTCCATGTATCAATCTTTTCATTTTCTCTCTCCTATAAATCTAATATATCAAATCTATTTTCTATTTGCTCTGTTTCATATGTTAATTCTTGCTCGACTGTCTCCTGCTCAACTACTTCTTCTGTAATTATTGGATCTTTCACAATAATAGGTTCTCTATCTGATTTAAATGTAATTTTGTAGTCGTGGTCGGAAGATTTATAAGCTTTTTGTTTTTCTATAAATTCTTTTCCATAATCATACACAGATGGTGGTGAAATAAAATCTCCATATGAAGATATACTTTCAAAATCTATAATTTCTTCTTCATTTAAATATAACTTTTTAAAATTATGTCCATTATAAATCAGTCTTATTTTATTTTTCATTTTCTCTCTCCTATAAATCTAATATCTCAAATCTATCTTCTATTTTCTCTGTTTTATATGTTAATTCTTGTTCATATGTTTGTGAATAATCATTAAATGGTGTATATATTTTGCAGAGTGACTCTCCGTCGTATATGGCTATATCTTCATCTTTTATATTTATTTTATATTCTATATCGTTTGTGTCCGATTGAAAATATTTATCAATTGGACAATGTATTTGTTCTATCTCATTCCCGTTTTTTATCGCAAAAGTGTAATGGTCTGACATCCCGCAAGAAGGGCTGGACTGTATATTAATACTTTTCCAATAGACTTCTCTTACATAGATCGATAGCTTCATTTTATTATCTCCATGGATTTATTTCTTGAAATACTTCTTTTACTATCTCAAGCATAATTTCTTTTTGTTCTAGACCTATTGATAAATTCTTAACTCTATCAATCATCTCTTGTCTTTTCTTTATGGAATTATCAACCATTCTTATATTATGTTCTGTGGCTCTTAACATGTTATTTCTCCTTTAATTGAAATATTTAATCTTTATAATAAATTTCTAATTCTTTTAATCTACGCAATATATCTTTGTACTGTTTGACAGTTAATATTACTACTTCTTCTTGTGTGGATTCATCTTTCTTGTCAGTATCTTCTAATCTCATTCTTAATTCTCCATTCTTAAATATATGATAGCTCTTTTTAATAATTTTATATCTTCTCCCCAATTTCCTAAACATAAATTGCATCTATTACAAAGTATTGCTCTTATTTGTCCTGTTGAATGGTCATGATCTATAACTAGTTTTTCTTTATCTCCACATATTTTACAACAACCATTTTGTTTTTTTAGCATGCGGTTATATTGATCGATAGTTATATCTATGTTTTTATTTTTCCAGCCACGTATTCTACTCTTTAGTTTATTTTCTGGTATCTGATCCCATTTTTTCTTATAAGCTTTTCTATCAAACATTTTATTTCTCCCCAGAAATTGATATAAGGAAATCCTTTTCCCTATATCTTTGGATTTATCAATGGCTATGATAATTTTCTTTAATTCTTAATTAACGATAACAAGAAATATAAGGCTACACTTTGAAGATATGTTAATCCTTGTAAAGCGAATATCGTTGGGACTACTGTGTTCCAGGCTATCATTAAGAACAACCCACCAATTATTAATTTTCCCAAAAGAATATATGTGGATTTGCCTAACCCTATTTTATTTACTATCTTTTCTGCTTCTATATGATTTTTTAAAGTTTTACTCATTTCTATTCTCCTAATTCTTTTAGTTTCTTTAAATAATTTAAATAATTTTTCTTAGACTCATAGTCGTCATACCTAACGAATTCATCTCCGTCAATAAGGTAAACTGTTGTACCATCTTCATCCTTTTTAAATTTAAAATCTGATATTGTCCTATTTAGACTTTTTTCTCTGGATTCTATCCATTTTGTATAAGAATCTATGTCTTTTTTAATACTGCCAAAATTCATTATTAAATAAAATTGATGCAAGGGGTATCCAGCAGATTTTTTATTATATTCTTGATCATAATCTAGACCATTTAAATTATATAATGATCTAAAATTACATCCTATTGCATTTAAATATTTACTACATTCTTTAAATAATTTCCTATATTCTTGTTTTTCCATTATAATTCCCCTAATTCTATTTGTTCTTTTTCTAATGTATCTAAATACACAAAATCATCTTGTATTTGTTCCATATCATCTTGATCGACAATTACCCAATCGTCTACCTCTGTCCAGTTGCTCAGCTTTGAGTTGAGGTACTGACTCTCCAATAATGTTATCGCTTTTTTAGTATTCATTTCTATTTCTCCTTTGTAGGGTTTACTGATATTTGATAAAGATTTACTATTAATATTTTTTTATTATTTATATTAACTATATCTATAGATAGAAATTCTATTATTCCTTCTAATACCATTCCAAATATTTTGTCCGCATGGTAACATACATCTTTTTCTTCAAAAAATATCCACAATTCATTTTCACATAGACTGCATCTTCCAAGTATTCTATTTAAATTTTCTCCAATAACTAGATAACCAAATGGGGCCTTTTGGGGTAGGAATGATAGTCTTTCTTTATAATTATCATCTATGGTGATAGTTATTGATCTATCTATTTTATTTATTTTAGATTGCTGTATTTGATACATGCTATTTCTCCTTGTACATAACATGAGCCAAGTAGCGGGAGATAGCACATGGGTATATGCTTCATTTCTACTCGGCTCATATTCTTTTGTATTCTATTTTTACCCATTTTTTGAATCTCCCATTTACTTCTTATATACTATTTCGACATAACTTTTTCAAAACCTTTATTATTCTGATAATTTTTTTATTTTTCTTTTTCCACTATTTCTTTACTATCTTCTATAATATTATCAATCATAATTATAAGTTTTTCGAAATAATCAATTCTTCTTTCACTATCTTTAATGCTATGTTTAGTTTCTTTTATATTATGATTTATATCTGCTATACAAAGATCTGGAGCATCATCAACAGCATTACTCCATTGTCCTATCCTGAGAACATGTCTATTTTTAACATCTAATATAGCAGCTTTTAATCTATAATATTCTTCTATCTCTTTTTCTTCAAAATCTATATGATCTTTGTACGTTTCAGCATCGTGTTCTAATTTATTTTTTAATTCACTGTAATTCATTTCTATTTCTCCTATTTTAAATTAATATATTCTATTTACTTTCACTTTTCAAACCATTATCACATACCAAACAAACAAATTCTATATCTCCATTATCCTGTATTATTGGGATCATATATATGCTCTTACATGTTGGACACAATGGAACTTCCACATTAATAATTTTCTTTTTTGGAGACATATGTATATGTTATAAACTTCCATCTAGAACCCTCTAAATATTTCACAGATAGTTTTTATACACCAATCATCATTATCTAGGTTATTCAATAGTGTATCTTCATCTGGCACTGGCATATACTTGCCTTTATTTCTTCTCCGTCTTAAAATTTCGGAGTAACATTTTTTACTACAATATTTTATATGATGACCAGTTAATATTTTATCACATATTACACATTTTACATATTGTCTTGTGATCCCATTCTTTATTTTCCAATTTATAGAAATAACTCTAAAATTATCTTTTTGACAGTCATCACAATATTTTCTGTTATGATAACCTGAGAATTCTATGCAGCATATTTCGCATTTTAAATTTTTAATCATATTAGTATTACTTGTTTTTGAGAACTTATTATATACTTATTTAATGCATTATTTATTGAGAAGAAAAGATCTACAAAAGGGACAGGATGTTCTAGCTCTTCATTATGCCATTTATGTAATTCTAATTTTGTCATATCTTGACATGGCAGAATAAGACATGTTCCTTGTGTATCATATGCTAGTGTTTTAGATTTTAATTTATATAGCCCAGTACATGATATTGTAATGACATTATCTTTTCCTCCACAAAATACTTGTTCTAAAAACTCTATATTATCAACTAGGTTACCTATTTTATGTTCTCTGATATTTGGTTGTTCTGGGATATTTATAAATTCTTTAATAGCTTTTATTTTGTTTTTTTGGGAAAGATTAGTCTTTCTAAGTGCCTTAATAGCTTTTTTATAGTTATCTAATTCTTCCCTTAATTGAACTTTTGTTCTCATTTATTTCTCCTTTTCATTATGTATTTTTGACGATTAGTAACTAGGTCTTCATATTTTTTGCGTAAAACTATACTTTGTATCTGATCATTTATCTTTTTAATTTCTAAGATTCTTAGATACGCTTTTTCTAAATCATTTAGTTGTTGTTCTATCGATTTAATCATCTTCTAATTCTTTTTTGGCTTTATCCATTCTGTAAAATTATTTCTTTCTAAGGCTTCGTTTGCTTTTTTAAGTCTAATAGTTTATGAGAGTCTTCAGAACCAAAATCTATAATAACACAATTTTTAGCACATTTATTAAACTTCTCTTTTATCCTGGACCATAAGTTTGATACATTTTGTTTAGTAGTCCCCATCCTATCAGATGCTTCTTTATATGTAAGTTGTCCCCAGAATAAAAGTTTGACCAACTCTTGCTGTCTAAATGATAAAGTTTTAATGAAGGCCTTGGCGAACATAACTTCGTAACTATCCTCAGGCATATAAAATCTTTTATCTATTGCTACTCCAATTTCCCACTCTTTTTTCTCTTCAATAGATAGACTAGAATAATATTTCATATCTATCCTATTCTTTTTCATATAGTTATAATTATAGTTTTTCCATATCTTGTTTAGGCATTTACTAAGATATGCTCCTAGAGGGATACCTTCCATTCTCTTATATCTATCGAAGCATTTACAGAACTCTATGGTAAAGTCCTGTCTGACTGCTTCATCTGATACCCTTTTCCTACAAAGAAAAGCATATAAGACATAACTATATTCTTTAAATTGGTCATCATTCATTTTTTATCCTATCTTAGTTTTATTATAATTACCTTTTCCATATATACTATTCGACATAATTATAATAAAACCTTTAATTATAATGAATATTTTTAATATTTTTTTAATAACATAAGTAGTTGTAAATAAAGTGGTTATATTAAAGTGTAAATAAATCTTTAAAAAATGCAAATTTTTATTGGTAAGAAAGTTTACTTTTTGGACTTTTTTTACATATTATACTATAGAAGAGCAATTAATTCATATCAATATTTGCCTAGTCCCTAGTTAGTGAGTCTAATTTATTCGTCATCCATGACTCACAAATTAGAGATATCAACCTTCCTACGGTCGGTCGTTATCTTGAAAAATAACATATCTCTTATATTTTTCATAATAAGTCATATATGTGTTGTAACGAATAAAAGATATGTTTCTAAAAAATGTAACGACATGCAAAACTTGTTTTGTGGGTCGATACATCTAATATGGAGGTCAGGATGACCGTAATATTAGATACAAAATATCTAACTAGTTAAATAGGTGGTGGTCTGTCCATAAAGCCCTGTAAGCCTTAGGACAAAAATATAGGTAGTCCGACATAGAACTACCTATTTCTCGTTTTAAGAGCTTACAATTAATCCTCGAAAGGATTACAGCTATCCAGGAAGACTATTCTATAGTCAGATCTGACATATTCTTCTCTAGGGTTAGATGATATTGGAAAGAATTTCACTGTTGTCCAGTAAAAGAAACCTATAGCTGAGATTATAACTAATGTAGTCAAAACTACAAAACCTTTAGATTTTTTCTTTAAGTACATTTTTCTAATACCTCAATTCTCTTTTCTATGCTACTGATTCTGTCATAAATAGGATAAATCATATTATTAATACCATCTATCTTATTGTCTATGCTTATTAGAGTTTGGTCTATCTGATCAAATCTATTATTTATCTGATCAAATTTCTTATTCATTTGTTCTAACAATTCTTTTTCGTCCATAGTTAATCTCCTATTTAATTATTATATCTTGTAAGATATTATCGTAAATACCTTTTTATTTTATCAGCAGCCAGCACTAAAGAGATACCAGGGACAGACTATCAATCTAATACTGACCACCATAGCTCAAGCATTAAATCTTATATCATAATTAATATTCACTTTCAAGATAATTTTCTATAATAATAATAAATATTTTTAAAGGATTTGTTAATACCTATTTATAATTATAGATAGGAGATAGATAGGAGATATGTTATATGGAGAAATATAATGGAATTATTTGGGCTATTTTGTATTCTTATTATAGTAATAAGAAGTTTATGTATAGATATTAACAGAGTTAAATATCCTTCTAAAGATTCAGCATATTTTAAAAAACGTTAGAACGAGAATAGCTCCTGAGTAGTTAAGTTTGATGACCTCTACTCAGGAGCTGGGTTCAGGGAGAAATTATATGAGTAACTTCTTTTCCTGTTTGAATGAATCGTCAAATAGGAAATTTGATAATAGAATAATAGAAATTTTAAAAGACCATTTCGGTCAAGATGTGAAAATTATAAAAAATTTAGTAGATACAGACGATAAAGGTATAGATTGGATCGTTTTTGACCGTAATGGAAATAGGATTAATATAGATATAAAGATTAGGAATTGGACCAAGAGTAGAAGTGAAGATATAGTCCTTGAACTTTACTCTAATTTAGAAACTGGGAAAATAGGTTGGGCTAAAGACAACTCAAAAAAGACAAATATGATTCTTTGGTACTGGACTGGAGATGACCAATTCTATTTTGCACAGTTTAAAGATATACTAAAAGTTGTAAGAGAACATGAATATGAATGGTCTATGAACTACTGGAGAAAACAAGAAACTGATACAGGAAATGGATACCATTCATCATCAATTTTTCTACCAATCTCAGAGTACGAAAATGCCGTATGGTTTAGTAATTATCAAAATTAGTCGAAAATATATAAAGGATTAATAACAAAATAGGAGAAATAGATAAATATGAAATCATTTTTTAAATATGTATTAGAATATTTTGCGGTAGAAAAAGAACCACCACTAGAAGATTATTACGAAAGAGTATCCACACTACCTAATAAAGAAAATTTAACAGAATTATTAAGTGAATTAAAATTTCAAGAAAAACATTTCTTTAATATCTCGATAGAAGCGTATCAGAGAGTAAAAAATGTAAGAAATCACAAAGAAGAGATAGCTAATATACTACATATAATAGAAATTGAAGAAAAGAAATAATGAAAAAAGAACCTACGATCACAGTAAATAAAGATGGGAAAATCATAATAGAAAATGATTTTATTACAAAAAAAGTAATAGGAGATCCTGGCCCTAAGGGAAATCCTGGAGAAAAAGGAATCAAAGGTGGAGATGGCCCTCAAGGAGAGCAGGGACAATCAGGAAAAGATGGACAAGCATATAATCCTAAGATAGAAACTCAAGTCTTACTTAATAAAAATTCTATTTCCGCGGGGAAAAATAATAACTATAAAATAAATAAAAATCTACAAGATGATATTCTGACAGTTGATACTAATCTAATATCTCATGTAAATAATATAGATGTACATTTCCATGATAAAAAACAAAAAGATAAAGTCTTAGACCATTTGGAAGAAGATCATATAACTCATATCACTCATGGCGGAGGTGGAACTAATAACCATAATCTATTAATACCTAATAGTCTACAAGGTGGAACAAAAGGACCACCTACAGAATACTATCACCTAACAATGTTAGAACATGATACTCTTACAGATGGTAGTAATGCAGATAGTTTGCATGCTCATCTATATGATAATCTATTAGATGTTAACATAAATAGTATAATAGATAGAGATATTATAAAATGGGATGGAACAACATCAAAATATATAAATTTTGCTGACCCCACAATTGCCCTTAATGAACCAACAGGTTTTATAAATAGAACAGATTCAATATTGTCATTTGGAGATAATCCATCTCTATCATCTAGAACTTTAACAATATCGCCAGTAGGATCTAGTTATGAAATTTGGCAACAAGGAATACAATATATAATAACAGAAGATCACACTTTTGAAGTAGACGATACTTCTGGATTTACATATATTTATTTTGATGAAGGAGAATTATTTGGTATATTAAATCCTACTCATAGCCAAACAGATGATGTTATTATAAATAAAGTGTTAGTAGCAATAGTTTATTGGAATGCAAATACATCAGAAGTAGTTATATTTGGGGATGAGAGACACAGCACTATTATGGATGGGAAGACTCATGAATACTTACACGATACAGTAAACACAAAATTTCAATCTGGTTTTACTACTAATGATTATATCCTAGACACGGCTTCTGATGCAGCGCTTACATTTAAAACAAATGATGGACGTATGTATGATGAAGATATAGATATAGAAGTAGAAGATGATGGAGTAGGAACAGATCCATATACACAAATATTAAATACATCAGATGCAGAAATTCCAGTTATGTATAGAGATGATATAGATAGTAGTTGGAAACAATTCCCACCATCTACTCTTCCCTATATACTACAAACAGACGTGGGTGGTGGAACAACAGGACTAACATATAATCTAGATGATGGAGATGGAACTTTTAGTCAAGAGTTGCTAGGATTGCAAAAATTTATGACATATACTCTTGTTAGCACAAATGATAGAGTTAATCCTGTTAAGATGATTCAGGGGCAGGTTAGTTATAATACTAAACAGGCTGCTTTAGATGGAGCAGCAACAGAGATAATAGCATTTGGAGAATTTCCTACTACAGAACATATTCTTTTATATAGATTTACAATGCAAAGAGTAGCAACTGGTGGGACTAAGAATGCTAAAATAGTAGATGTTGTAGATTTTAGAACTAGCACTTTATCAGGATCTGCTGCTATAGCAACTAGTCATGGAACATTGTCTGGGTTATCAAATCCCGATCATGATGCTGTATATTTAAATATAAATGGCACAAATTCTATGTCGGCCAATCTTGATATGTTATTAAATAGTATTATCCTAATAGATAATATAACATTAACTGGTAATATAAATCTAAACTCTGATTCTGATGCTGGAAAATTTGTAATAGGAGCAAATCAAGAAGGTATTCTTCGTCATGATAGTGCTGACGTTCTTTTTTTGGAAACAAAAAGTGGCGCTGCAACCAGTAGTATATTCGTAGAAACAGGATCTTCCACAGGTACGGCTCAAGGTTCAGGAGATATTCATATAACAACTGGTGCAAATTCTGGCAATGGTCCAACAGGCTTTTTATCTATAGGTAGCCTCGCTGCCAACAACGGCGTTGCAGGAGAAATTAAATTACAAACAAATGGGCTTAGAGCACTTACTATCGATGAAAATCAAGATATTACTATTCCTGAAAGTATTTCAATAGGGACATTTCAAGAATGTGTTCTTAGTCACAATGGTGGTATTTTTACTTTAAAAACAAAAATTGACACTATAACCAGTGGTATAGAGATATTTACAGGATTATCCTCAGGAGCATCATCGGGAGATATAAATATACAAAGTGGTACAAGTATAATTGGAGATTCGGGTGATATAATTATAGGTAGTGGTTCAACTTCAGGAGATGGCACACCAGGAAGTCTTATTTTAAGTGTTGATGGCACTCCTGGATCACAATTTAAAATTGATGGTAATAAAAATATAACAATGAATACTGCTATTGTTATTGATAGCACAGGAGATACAATTAATTCTGGAAAAATGGCACTTATTGCTGGAACCACAACAGGTCATTTTGATAGTAATCCTCAACTTACTGTTGCTAATAGCGGTAATACATGGTTTGAATTAGACAATTTTGGCACTGGTTCGAATGTATTTATAACAAGAAAAAGCCGTGGAACTCAGGCCGATCCCACTACTCTTAATGATGAAGATAGAATTGTATTTTGGGGATCTTCTGGAGCAGATGATACACAACCTGATTCTATATTCCGTAATGCAGCAGCGATAAGTATTTATGTAGATGGTGTTCCTACCGCAGGAACTTGTCCTATGAGAATAAATTTTGAAACAGGAAATACTACAAACAGAACAGAAGCATTAAATATAACATCAACCCAACAAATAGAAGTCCCAAATGGTTCTTTACATATTCTTAATAACTCTAATAAAATATATTTAGGGAAAAATGATGATGCTTCTATCTATTTCGATGGGACAGATCTAAATATTAATTTAGAAAACCCATCTATATCAGGTTCAATAAAATTCAATGATGATATAGATATGAACGGTGATGTAGATATTTCAGGCGACTTAACTATGAGTGGTCCTGAAGGGATGATAGACCTTACTGGTGATGTATCTAATGACCTTGACCATCTTATTAAGTTTGGAGCAGGTTTATATTCTGGTGAAGCAGGGTTACAAGTTGGACTAGTGGGTAGGTCAGCAGTAGATGATGACGGTGTGATACTTACATTTATGCAGAAGGCAGACACTGATTCGGTTTTGGGGGCAGGAGCAGCTGGTGATACAAATAGAAGATTTGTAATTAGAGCAGATGGTCAACTTAAGTGGGGTGGCGGAAGTGGTGCTCAAGATGTAAATTTATATAGAGTTAATTCCACGATATTAAAAACAGATGATAGTTTTCAAGCAAATGCATTAACGGCAAGTGGCGGTAATGTTACTTGTTTAACTACTTTTGTTGCTTCTCAAGGACCACCTGCATCAGGCGGACCAGGCAGCGGTCTTGCTTATTGGCGTGATCTTACGGGTGGGCATGGGTCTTCAAGAGCACTTTACAGAGATACTTCGTCACGCAAATATAAGAAACATATAGCAGACCTTGATGAAGATAGTGATGTAATCCAAGAGTTAAGAGCAGTAAAGTTTAAACCGTTGATAGGTCAACCTGGAACAGGTGATTTGTGTTATGGATTTATTGCAGAAGAAGTAGCAGAAGTGTGTGACAAGATGGTATTTAAGAACTCAAAGAAAGAACCTGAAGGATTACAGTGGAATGTAATTACAACTTTTTTAGTTAAGGAAGTGCAACGATTACAAAAAGAGATAGACTTATTAAAGGTTATATAATGTATTATAATTTAGATTTAGAACAGTGGTATCAAGAACAATTGGTTGGTGGAATAGATCACGATATTAACGAACATATGAGTTCTTTAAAGGAATTATCGTCTAAATGTAATTATATAGTAGAGTTTGGAGTGGCTGGTGGGTGTTCGACTGCTGCGTTACTATTAGGAAATCCAAAAAGGTTGACCAGTTATGATACAGATTTTAGTATATTTGAAGAAGTGCGTGATGTTTATTCAACTTATGCAGAAGAACATAATATTGAATTTTTAACTGTGGAAACAGATGTTACAAAAACTCTTATTCCTTCTACTACAGATTTATTGTTTATAGATATCAATGATGATTATGAGACAACAATACAACTGCTTGATATGAATAGTAGTATGGTTAATAAGTATATAGCTTTCCATAATTATTATGCACCAGAAACTCAACGAGCAGTAGAAAAGTTTGTAGCGACAAATGCTAATTGGAAGATGATTCGCGTAGCAGAGGAAGACCCTCAAGGCATGACAGTTTTGGAAAGAATATCATAATAGATAAAAAATAAGAAGGATTTATAGGAATATAAATACAAGTTAATAATAACTATTAATTTTTGGTGAAATAATATGCTTCATGAAAAAGAATATAAGACAAAATATAAAACAATTTATAAACAGATCCATGAAGAGAATTTCTTAGATACTGTCTCTAAAGAAGATAGAGAGCTTTTTACAGATGGAGAAATTTTATCTGGGAAAAATAATAATGGTAATTTTAATACCTTTAATAATTATGCGGTAAGGAACCCAGACAAACCAAGAGACACTGTTAGGATGAGATTAATTAACCATTTTAAGAGATTCTTAGATCAAACATTAGAAAATGGTGAGATGGAAGAAGTATATAAGAAATTATTATCTAGCTCTAAAGCAGGAGATTTTAGACATTTACAGTATCTAATGGACAGAGCATTAGGTAAACAAGAAGAGAAGATAGATATTAAAACAGATGGGACTATGAGCGTAGATCTTAACATTTCCCACAAATTTAAAAAGGTACTAGATGATAACAGCTAAGCCAAAACTTACCTACAATCGTCCTTCTTTCCTAGTTGACTATCAACTAGATATATTGAACGATCCATCTGATCTTATATGTATCGAAGGCGGGACTAAGTCTGGCAAGACAGCAACTATGGCGATTCTCGCCTTAGAAGAAGGATTGAACGGACAACCTGGCGATGAAGTATACTGGATTGCTCCTATAAGTTCACAGGCGAAGGTGGGATACGATTATATTAATGAGTTCATTCATAACACCGCCTTAGAATTAAAAGACCCTACAACAGGATATGGAGCGACTATCTACCTGTGTAATGGAGTTAAAATTAAATTTATCGGGAATGGTGAAGATCAGTCAGCCACCAATAGAATTTATAACAACAGGGCGATATTCGCCATTATAGATGAAGCATCAAGATGTCATAGAGAAGTTTTTGATGCTGCTCAATCTATTACTACTCAGACCCAGGGTAGGATTTGTATGATAGGTAATGTTATTGATAAGACTAATTGGTTTTATCTCCTTTGCAGAAAAGTAGATAATGATCAAATTGATGGTAGTTATTATAAAGTTACCTACAGAGATGCTGTTAAAGCAGGGATATTGAATCAAGGGCGTATAGATAAAATAAAGAAACAGATGGCAGAGTATATGTTTGCAAGCCTATACGAATGTGAACCATTGGACGATTTTAAAAACCCATTTGGACTACAACATATAGACAATTGTATACGAGATTACGACATTAAGACTATAGATAATGTAGAATATTATGGAGTAGACGTAGGAAGATACCATGATAAGACTTGTATAATAGGGATAAATAATGATGGTTATGTAGGAATAGTAGATATATTTTTAAATGATCATACTCTCCAAAAAGACAGGATAAAGAACGTTGTAGGAGATCACACTTGCTATATGGATACAACGGGAATAACGGCAGGAGATGTATATTATGATATGTTGTCTCCTGATATGCCTGGGTTAGAGCCTTATAATTTTACTGCTTCAAGTAAAAAAGAGTTAATTTCTAACCTAGCTTTATATATACAAACTGGTAAAGTTTTTATACCAAAGAAGCAGGATATATTAATAAACGAATTAAAGAACTACCAGTTAAAGATATCATCTACTGGTTCAATCTCTTTTTCTAATAATTCTGCAAAAGTTAAATTTGATGATACGGTTATTGGCATAGCTCTTTCTTGCATGGCTCATAAAAATTTATGCAAAGACCTGCCGTATGATTTTTTTATAGATTAATAAGGGATAAATAAAATGAAGACAAAAAATAAGAGTAAAATGAAGATAAAAAATAAGACAAAGACAAAAACGAATAGAAAAAATAAGACAAAGACAATTAGTTTAGAACAGGCGGTATCTAATTGGAATACTATGTTCGGAGATTCGACACCATTCGATAGTGTTAATAACCAGAAAATTTTAAACAAGATGTCAGGTTATCAATACATATGTGCAGATATAGTTTCTAAAGTTATATCTAGATCAAAACTAAGATTATACGTAGTAGTCCCAAATGGTAGTAGTAAATTTCATAAAGGGGGAAAAAGGATAAATAGACATTGTAATCATATATCTGTTAATACGTATGTAAAATCATATCTTGGAGGGGAACATGATACTAGTCGTGATATTTTTAGAAGAAAGTCACTTGCATCTAGAGAAGGAATAGTTGAGATATTAGATCATCCTGCGCTAGATGTCATGAGAGACCAGAATCCATTTTCTAATATATGGGAGTTTTTATATACAAATCCTATGGCACAACAGTTTTTTGGTAATGCATATTTCGAGAAAATAAGAAATACTAGTGGAGAAGTTGCAGAGCTTTGGTTAGTCCCATCAACATCTGTAAAAATAATAAGGGGTAAGACAACAGCTAATTATATTGATCATTATAAAATACTAACTCAAAGTGGCACTCCTAGAAGGGTAGAATATAATGATATGCTTAACTTTAAAATACCTGGTCCAACAGGAGATGTAAAAGGAAAAAGCAAGGTAGAAGTTGCATGGAAATATATCGAATTGATCGATGGTAGTCTAGAATTTCAAAAATCTACAGTAGAGAATCATGGACGAGCTGACTTTATCATGGTAGCAAAGAACGCGGCAAGAATGTCAGATGATTTAGTGAGATTAAAAAACAAATGGGAAGATAGGTTTAATGGACCATCTCAATCAGGAAAATTCGGAGGTATTGTTCCAGGAGATATTGAGATAAAAGTAATACCTAGAGCTGATTTTGACTTTGATAATGATTCTGCATTAATATCAGCCATATCTTCATCTTTCGGAGTGCCTAGATATAAAGTTTTAGAAGCTGCTGGGGCAGCTCTTATTGCAGATAATACCGTAGGTCAGTCAGATTTCTTAGTAGAGACAATAGATCCATATCTAACACAGATAGAAGAAGTCCTTAATGAAAACTTTCTATCAGAGTGGGATGATTCTGGTAATTTATTCTTTGCTTTTGATCCTATTGTCCCAGAAGATAAAGAATTTAAATTAAAACGTCAAATAGAGTTTAAAAAGAATGGTATATATACAGCTAATCGTATACTTGCTCAGGAAGGTGAAGAGCTTGTCGATGGAGGGGATGAATTAACTATGGCAGGCAATGCCAATAATTCTAATAATAACGACTCACAATCGAGCACAGAAGATAATAAAGATAATAATAATGATATGTTGAGAAAAGAAATATCTGAGATGATATCTAAGATAGAGATTAAAGAACCTGTCCAACAGATTCCTCAACAACCTAAACAACCTGTTGTAGAAATACATAATCACTATGCGACAGAAGAAGCTGACCTATTTGAGAATTTAGATGAAAAAAATAAAGGAATAGATGGAGAAGATGAGAATATAGAAGAAAGCAATGTTAATAGAATAGCTAATAGGATAAAAGATATTAATTAATTTGGGAAAAATATGAATAAAGAAATTCAATATAAAAATTATGCTATAAAAGAAGTAAATGAAGAGAAAAGGGAATTCACTGTTGTCCTTACTACTAATAAGGTAGATAGAGATGGAGAACGTGTACATATTCCTGGTTTTAAGTTTAAAGATTATTTAGAAAAGAACCCTGTTATTGTTCTTGATCATGATACTAAGGAAAGAGTTGGTAAGGCACTATCTATTAAACCTGATTCTCGCGCAACTAAGGTTATAATGACTGGAAAATTTGCTGATAAAGGGACTGTCCCAGCAGCAGATATAGAATGGGAGAGAGTGAAACAAGGTATAACTAGTGCTGTAAGCATGGGATTTATGGTATTAGCAACAAGACGACCTACAGCTAAAGAAATAGAAAAATATGGAGAATATAGAACTACTCTATATGAAACAAATTTGGTAGAAATCAGTTTTGTAGGTGTTCCAGCTAATGAAGATGCTAGGGTTATTTCACATAAGAATTTTTCCCAAAAAATAGAAAAAGATATAGAGACAAAAGAAAAAGAGTTACTCGATCATATCAAAAAAGAGTTGAGATATGATTATCAAAAACAAATAAAAGAAAAAGAGTTAATAAAAATTATAAAAGAAGAGTTAATCGAGAAAGAATTATATAAAAAAGGAATTGTATACTATTAATAGGTAGGCCTAAAGAAGTGCTCGTAACTGGGCGGATTCAAAAGAACACCTTAAAAGGTATTTAAATAATGTTAAATATTAATTAAGGAGCCAATTATGGCTAAAGAAAAAAATCAAACAGTTGAAGTAACAGAAGATGTTATTGAGACTAAGGAAGTAGATACTGATGCTGTTATTAAACAAGCTATTAAAGAGTTTAAAGCTGAACAAAAAGAAGTAGAAGATAAAGTAGAACAAAAAGAAACAGATATTAAGCAGATCGTAAAAGATGTTTTAGAAGCTACTAAGAGCGTAGAGACTAAGATAGTTGCTAAATCCGTAGTGATTCCTACTGTCAAAGAAATTAAGATGTACTCAACACATGCACCATTGAGATATTTCAAAGATGAGAAGAGTGCTCATAGGGTAGGAACATGGGTAAAAGAGCTTATGCTTAGTAGAAAATTTACCCAGGTAGAAGGAACAGATTCTCGTGGTGGATATTTTGTCCCTACAGAGTTGAGTAGCTTATTGCTCGAGCTGCAGTACACATACGGTGTTGCTAGACAGAATACTACTATCATACCAATGAATAGACTGTCTATCAATATTAATCAACTTGCTACAGGTATATCAGTTGAAGCAGTTTCAGAAGTTGGCAGCAAGCCAGAAAAGAACAAAACATTTACACAGATTACGCTAACCGCGCAGGAATGGGCAGCAATCGTTCCATTCTCAAAGCACTTGTTAGAGGATAGTGTAATAGATCTAGCAGAAATGTTTGTAGATAATTTGGCAAGAGCTTTTGCTGAAAAAGAAGATTATATATTCTTCATGGCTGATGGAGTAGCAGATAAAGAGAATGGTGGTAAAACTGGATTAGTTAATTTGGTTAATGATGGTGGAAAAGTTGTTACTTCAACCGCTGATGCTGTTGAAGATGTATCAAAGGCAGATGTTGACAACATGATGAAGAACCTTCCTAGTTTTGCATATACTAACAACACTGCTTGGTATGGTAATAGTTATGCAGCAATAGGTATTCTTGACAGAATAGCTAGTGATAGTGGTGGAACAGATATAATCCAGAGTGCTGGTGTCAAACCAGTCACATTTTATCGAGGACATCCTATTCATTTCGTACAAAGTATGCCAGGAGCAGAAGTAGATAATAACCCATCAATGACAAATAAATTAGTATTACTCTTTGGTGATCTTAAGAAATCAAGTGTATTCGGTGATAGAAAACGAGTTGAGTTTTCAACATCTGAACATGTTAGATTCGAAAGTAATGAGATCGTACTAAGAGCAGAAGAAAGATTTGATATTGCTCATCCATTTGCACAAACAGGTGGATCAGCAGGACCAGTTGGACCAATTGTTGGACTAAGATTAGCGTAATAAGTTTTTAACTACTCTCCCTAGAGTTTTGGGGAGAGTAGTATTTTTGGAATAGGAGATAGTTATGAAACAGATCATTTTTATAGACGACTATGGAGAAGAATTGACAGGAGATACTATGATTGTAGATGATCAAACAGCAGAGAAATTTGTAATTGATGGAGTAGCAATAATGAGCAAGGACTTAGGAGTTTATCCTAATAAAATGGTGACGGAATATGACACAAAATAATAATAAACAGGGGCTAAAAACAATGGAATTAAATAAATTATCTGTGAGCATAATCAGCGTTTTAATAACGCTTGCTATCTCATTTGGAGGGTTCTGTTACAAAAACGGACAAACACAGAACGAATTAAAAAATATAAAAGAAAATCAAATAACTATCAAACAAGATCTAAAAGAAGATATTAAAAATGTACAGGATAGAAAAGCAGAGAAAGAAGTTGTTGATCTTATTTTCCAAAAAATGGAAAATATTGATAAGAAATTAGATCGTTTAATAGAGAATAAAAAGGAAAAATAATTATGGGATTATGTAATATTTCTGATGTAAATACATATTTAAAAGAAAACTTTGGGACAAATCCTAGTGCTTTTGGCGTTGATGAAGAGCAATTACAATATTTAATAAATAGTGTATCAGCAGAGATTAGGAAGATAACTAACAGGAATTTAACAGCAAAAGATTATGATGGAGTTTTTGATATGGATGGATCAGAATTACAACTTTTGGATTATCCTATACAGTCTGTAACAACAGTTGAATATGGTAGCCCATTCGGCGACACTAATAGGACAGAAATAGATACTGATAGTTATATAACTTATGACTCTATAGGTATTATTAGATTACAACTAGTTTTAAGAAAAGTAGAACAATATGTTAGGGCAGTTTATAGAGCAGGATATAAATCAGTATTAGTAGAAGGAGTTGAGACTAACACTGATCTTATCTATCTTAATTCTGTTTGTGTAAAACAAGTAGTAGAAGATCTACAAGATACAAATGTAAACCTTAATCAGGATAATAATTTAAAGAGTGTTAAGTTAGGTGATGCTACGAATACTTATTTTTCTTCCGCGGAAAAAAGTCAAACTACAAGGATAGATAATCTAAGAAATAGCCTATCAGGATATATAAAAAGGGACGTTATATAATGGATTCATTATTGACAGATACAGTAGATATAAAAAGTAAATCTACACCGATAAATGCTATAACTGGTGATTTTACAAAAATATATACTATTAAAGAAACAGGAGTTAAAGCTTCTGTTCAACCAGTTTCTCTACAAGACGTTATAAGAGCAGGAAGAAAAATAAATAGCTTATCCTATAAATGTTATTTAGAACCCGATACAGATATAGATACTGCTGCTGGAGATAGGATTGTTTATAACGGTGCTGACTATGATATATATTCTGAACAATCTTGGCCTGGAGAATATATAAAAGTATGGATGGAGAAAATATTATAATGTCAGTAACTGTTAATAAAAACTTTTTTAAAGAATTAGATCGTAGAGAAACAAAAGGACTACTGTTTGTCTCTGATTTTTTACAAAATAAAATGAAGAAAAAAATAGGTAGGACTGGTGGACCTAGCTCTCCTGGACAACCACCTAATAAACAATCTGGTGTCTTACAGGATAGTATAAAAAAGGATAACACAGGTATTAATAGGAAAGTAATTAAAGTAGGATCTGATAAGGATCATAGTGTTCATTTAGAAGTAGGTACATCTAAAATGAGTGCAAGACCTTTTATACGTAATACTTTTCGTGAGAATATAAGCGGTATTTTAAAAGCATTTGCAAAAGGAGCAAAGAGATAATGGCCAAACAACAAGATGTATTAAACGCTTTTAAAGCAAAAGTAAAAAATATAGTTGGTACTTCTTTGAATAATAGAATATATTTAGATAGAGGTATAGAACGTGGAACTACACCAGATATGCCATATGCAATATTTTTTGTTGTTGATGACCAAGATGAGAATTTACTAGGTAATGAAGTAATAAATAATACAAATATACAAGTTACATTTTTTGGTAAAGAAGATGATGGGGTAGTAGCCCTAAGGAATATCTCAGATACTTTGGTAGATGAGATTGATAGGTCTACTCTTGATAATGGTATGACTGTTAGAGTAAATATAAAAGGAATAACTATTATTTCAGATGTTAACGATCAAAACGTACAAATCGTTACAGAATTTAATGTAAGATAAATATAAGGAGTTTTAAAATGCCAGAATTAACACAGCCGTTAAATGGCCTAAATGGAAAAGTTACTGTAGATGTAAGTGCAGTTGAAACTACAATTGCTGGCCTTTCGGCCTGGACAGTTGGAGAAAATACAAGAGAAGTGGTAGATGTACCAGACACATTCGGTGTAGAGAGATCTACAAATATAATTCAACAAAAAGAAGTGACTAATTTCTCATTTGAGGGATATCTACTTCCTGGAGACGAAGCTCAAGATACTATTAGAGACGCATATGACAATAAGACAAAACTTACATCTATTAAGTTTTATCTTGATGCAACTAACTATCTTGCTCCTATATCTGGTGATCATGTTTTGATTACAGAGATAGGAGAGATTACTCAAGGACCAGATCAATTTGCTACATTCTCTGCATCGGGTATTTTTGTCCATGAGTATGAAGAAGGAACAGTTTAATAAATTTTTAATATAATCTAAGGAGATTATTATGCCAGATAGCACAGATCCAATTAGTGGGTTAAATTCTAAAATTACTGTAGATACAGGAGATGGAGAAGACACTACTATAGTAGGAATGTCTGTTTTCACTTTAGGAGCAGATACAAGAAATATTCTTGATATTCCTAAAACTATGGACACTGAAAGAGCAGGAGTATTAGTCCAAAGTAAACAACCAATTAGTTTTTCTTTTGAAGGATATTATTTGCCAGATGATACTGGACAAGACTATCTTAGAGAAAGATTTGATGGCAATGAAGAAATAGTTAATATTAAATTTTGGATTGATTCTAATAGCTACTTTACACCAGCGCTTAATAATCATTTAAAAATAAGTTCAATAGGAGAAGTATCTACATCAGCAAATGGTTTTGGTTCATTCTCATGTAGTGGATTCTTTTATCACGAATATCAAGAAGTATTTACTTCTTAATTAAGAATATGAAAATATTAATAGAGAAAATCCGTATATAATTTTTTAAAGGAGAAATATAATGGAATTTAACCCAAAAAATGACAAAGGAACATGGTTTTACTTTAATGAAGAAGATGAGTCTCAAGGTGGAATATGCCTTAGAGTAATGCCAGAACAGAAGAGATTAGAGATAAATAAAAGAATTAATAGCCCAAAAACTAAGATTAAAAAGGGTGTTAGTTATGTAGAGGAAAATATTAATTTGAAACTAATGATTGGTTTACTATTAGATTATCATATTCTTGATTGGTCAAATATCGTTGTTGATGGCGAAGAAGTGGAATGCACATATGAAAATAAATCTATGTTGAACAATGATCCTGCTTTCTCTCATTTCGTAGATGCTAAGGTAGAAAAGTTACAAGAGAAGATAGAGGCTCTTAATGGTTTCGGTCCAGCAAAAAACTAATAAAGTATTTGGAGTATCAAGAAAAAAGAAATATTTGCTCTGAATGCGAAAGAAAATATGAAGTTTTTAATAAAGAACCAGATTGTTCTAAATGTCCAATAAGTTTTGAGAGATTAGAACAATTAGATTATACTAGTTTTATGGCATTGAAGATATGGAATTTAGTATCTAACCAAGTTATTATGGGAATGAATGGAGCAGTTGGACTAGATATATCTATAGTTTTAGAAGTAATAAAATTGTTTGGTATAGAGGATAGAGAAGAGATATTAAATATGTTGATGATTATGACAGAATGTTACAATTATTATGATAAAAAGGAAAGAGAAAAGAAATAATGGAATTTTTAAAAGGCCATTTAACAGTAGAGCTTAATGATAAAAAGGCTAGGTCTGCATTAAAAAAGATTGAAAGTAGTTTTAAAAAGTCTATTAATAGGATGAAGAAAATTGCTTCAGGATTAACTAAAGCTTTAACAGCTCCATTTAAACTTATGGGAAAAGCTATAAAGTCATTATTAATCCCTATTGCTGCTTTAACAGCGGCAATAGCTTTAACTGTGAGAGCAGCTATAACTCAAGAAGATGCAATATTTAAGATGGAAGTAGCACTAAAAAATGCTGGTGATGCTTCGAAAGAAACTTCTCTAGATTTTCAAGAATTTGCAGCTACATTACAGGAATTAACCATTCATGGAGATGAAAGTATACTTGCTTTAATTCAGATGGAAAGCTCTCTTGGTGTAGCTACAGAAGAATTAAAATTTGCAACTATAGCAACTATTGGACTATCAAGCGCTTTAAATATAGGTGCAGAATCTATGGCTAGGTATGTAGCACTTGCTTTGCAGGGTGAATTTACCATGTTAAATCGCTATATACCAGCGTTAAGAACAGCTACTACTCAACAGGAAAAATTTAATATATTCTTAGAAAATTCTAAGAAAGGTTTTGAGATAGCTAGGGCAGAAGCAGAAACAACTTCTGGTAAATTAAAACAATTGGGCAATACCTTGGGAGATATATTTTTAGAAATAACAGGATCTGCATTTTTAAATGCTATACAAAATTCTGCAACAGCAATAAAAAAATGGGCAGAAGATAATAGAGACAATGTCCAAAAGTTTGCTGATAAAATAGAAGAAGTCATAGAGTTAATAACATCTTTAACAGGTCTATTATTCCAAGATCCAAAAGAATTTCTAAAAATATCAGGAGACATATTTTCAGAAAGTGCAAAAAGACTAGGAAGAGATTTAAAGATAATATTAACTCCTATATTTGGTGAATTAGGAAGAATAATTGCAGATGCTATTATTGCTATTTTGCCACCTGGACTAAAGCCCAAAACATCATCACAATTAGGAGAAGAATTAAAAACTCTACAACAAGAAAAATTGGCAGGTAGAGACGTAGATAGAAATATGCTTACTAAAGTTAAATTTAAGTTTAGTAGTCTTGAAAGAATAGCTTTAATAGATAAACAATTTGATGAAGCTATGGACTTTCTGATAAGAGAAAAACAAAAAGAATTATCAGAAAGGGGAGCAAGCGCAATAGATACCTTTGAACAAATAAATAATAAATTAAAAGAAAGTGCATCTATATTTAATAGTGCAATTATTCCTTCTGTAGAAAAATTAGATAAAATAACAGAAGATAGAAAAGCTAAACAAGAAGATCTAAATATTGCTGCAAAAAAAGAAGCGGATATAAAGGAAGCCCTAATTCAAAAAGAATTAGAGGCAGGCGCATTAATACTTTCTCAAAAAGTTCAAGAAGCAGAGTTGGCAGAAAAGGCAAAAAAAGCAGAAGAAGATAGAATAAGATTATCAGAAAAAACAGCATTAGAAAAATTTCAACTACAAAAGACATTAACTGATGATTTAAAAGATGAGATACAACTACAACAACAAATTATAAATGAAATAGTAGCAAGAGCCAAAGAATTAGGCGTTAGTCGTAAAATTATAGATAGCTGGAAAGAATTAAAAGAAGCTATGTTAGATGTTAAAAGATCTGCTGCTCTTTCTGCAATAGTAGAGAATATAAATAATATCGAAAGTGCAATATCTAATATGTTTGAAGCTTGGATTGATGGTAGTAAATCATTCAGCGAAGGTTTTAAGGACTTAATGAGTAATATGACTAAGATATTCTTTAGGATGATAGCAGAGATGACCGCTAGGTGGATTGTATTCCAAGCATTAACTGGGGCTTTCGGTCCATCAACTGCTGCCGCAGCAGGTTCTACTAATCCATTACCATCCGCGACACCATCATCACCACCTGCAATGGCATTAGGTGGTATAACTAGGGGACTATCTATTGCAGGAGAAGACGGACCAGAAGCAGTAGTGCCACTACCTGATGGCAGGAATATACCTGTTGATATTAAAGGTGGTCAATCTACTGTTGTTAATGTTATTAATCAGAGTAGTCAAGAAGTAACTGCATCACAAGGCGAGAGCTTCTTTGATGGTAAAAATTTTATAACTGAAGTAATCCTAATGGATATCGAACGTGGTGGACCAATTAGGTCGAACATTTTAAGCTTAAGGAGATAGGAATGACAGATTTTCCATCATTATCAAGATCACCTAATAGAGATAATTTTTCACAGATGCTAACTGTTGATCCTACTATTACTTCAGAGTTTGAGAATGGATTTATGTTGTCAAGGAGTAAATTTGAAAATGTTGCATTAAAATTTGATTTCCAATATTCTTTTCTTACTTCCGCGGATAAAATTATACTTGAAGATTTTGAGAAAGAAGTAGCATACAGAGCAGGAAGTTTTAACTGGGACAATCCTTCTGATGATAATATATATATTGTTAGATTTGATAATAATTTAATATTTAGACAAGAAAGAGCACAAGGTTTTTGGTCAGTAGATATAAAACTAGTTGAGATTAGACCTAATACGAGTAATAACGTTTCATAAGGAGAAAGATTCGTGCCTAAAGATATACCTTCAGAATTAGTAGTTTTGAAAAACAAATTAAACCAAGAAGATCCCTGGATAGTTCTATTAGATATAACATTAAATAATCCAGAATCAACTATCATAAGATTAGCTAGATATACAGAAGATGTAATCGTTACTTCAGATGATTATTCAGATGCTGGATTAATAGGATACTGGAAACTAGATGAGTCTTCAGGTGTTGTCGCTGAAGATAGTGTTAATAGTAATGATGGAGATTGGAATAGTGGTGAGTTAATTTCAAATGGTGGGTTTGATGCATGGACAGGAGCAGGAGATGCTGAAACACCTGATGATTGGACGATGACGTTTGTAGGCTGGGCAGGACCACAAGATGGCAGTAATCGTGTTAATGAAGATACCGCACAGGCTGATTTTGTAACCGCAGCTGGTAGAGCTATACGTATAAGTCAGGCAGATATAATTACTTTGGGAAGAGAATATATTACTTCTATTGATATTAAGACTTCAGATGGAAGTACTTTTTTCGTTTCAGAGCATACCGATAGTATCGTAGGAGAGTTCACAGATTTAATTACATCAACAGGTACAGGAGTTAAGACGGAAACTTTCACAGGAACGCAGACGGACTTAAGGATTAACCAACTTACAGGCGGATCAAGAGCACATCTTGTAGATGATGTATCATTAAAACAAAACATCTTTAATTCTGATGATAGTGTAGTATTCAACGGAGCTGATGAGTATATAGGTATCTCAAATTTCTCAGCATTAAATAATATGACTAGTGGAACAATATCTATTTGGGTCAAACTTGATGTATTAGATAGTCAGGACAGAGATATTATTAGGAGAAGAACATCTGGACACGGATGGATTTTACAGGTAGATGCTACAGATGTATTTAGATTTATAGTAAATGATGGCGGTGATCAAAGAGCCAATGGCAATGTTGCCCCTGATATAGATAGACTATATCATGTTGTTGGCACTTTTGAAACTGATGGTGCAGTAAGATTATATGTAGACAGTGTTTTACAAGATTCAGAAGATACCGTAAGCTCTAGTTTAAATTTAAATACTAGCCAAAATATTACAATAGGAACTCAATCAGCTGGATTAGGGCATTTTGATGGTAATATTTCTGATGCTCGTATATATAATAAAGTCTTATCTCAAGAAGAGATAGATGATTTATATAATGATGGTATAGTAATTAGAGATATTCCCATAAGATATCTTGCCTTTAACTTTGATATGTCTACTAATAAAATGACTAATGCAGGCGAAATACCTACAGTCAAAATCACAGTAAGCAATATAGAAAGAACCTTACAATCATATGTAGAAGATCTTGATGGCTTGATTGGGTCTACATGTAAGATGACTATTGTTAATGCTGCTAATTTATCTTTAGACTATGCAGAATTAGAACAGACTTGGGATATTGTTCAAACAGTTGTTACAGAAAAAACAGTACAATTTCAATTATCTCTCCCAAATTTATTAAGAACAAGATATCCACTTACAAGATTCTTGTCCCAACATTGTAGTCATACATATAAATTATCCGAATGTGGCTACGTAGGGGCATTGCCGCGTTGCAAACGCACGCTTGACGATTGCAAGGTTCATGAAAATACCACGCGTTACGGTGGGTACCCAGGCCTGAGTGATGATACGGTCAGAGTGGTCTAGTATGAATGATAATATACATTTTGACATATATGCTGATCTTATTGGTAAGGAGTTTAAATTCTGCGGTAGGGGACCTGAACAATATGACTGCTTAGGTTTAATGTATGAGCTACATAACAGACTAGGTATCGAACTACCACATCAAGCATCTATTATAGACAAGCAGTTAAGGAGTGCTGCTATGGAGTCAGGGAAAGAACTATTTGACAAATTAGAACAACCTATATCTGCTTGTTTAATAGCATTTAGGGTCGGTGGAATATTGGCTCATATAGGAATGTATATTGGGGAAGGAAAGTTTATCCATATTGAAAGAAAGAAAAGAGTTTGTATAGAAAAGTTAAATAGCCTAGTATGGAGTAAAAGGATAGAAGGTTATTATAAATTTAAAAAGAGAGAGAATGAGTAAAGAAAATAAAAAAACTATTGAAGTGGTAGTAGTACTATCTCCATTTGATAGGACTGATAAACTATCTAAAGTTTTAACTTATAACAAACAATCTGTTTATGAGATAGTTCAGAATCATATACCAACAGATATAGAGGGTTTGGCAGTCAGTATAAATGGTGGAGAGATAAAAGAAGATCACTGGCAAGATACTTACTTACTTCCATCCGATCAAATTGTACTAATACCTATTATAGGATCATCTGAGCAGTTACAATTTGTTGCTATTATTGCATTATTCTTTTTTGCACCACAAATTGCCGTTGCTATTGGTGGCACTGCTGCTGGGACTGCTGTTGCTCTAACCACCTTTGGTCAATTTCTTACATTAGGAGTTATGATCGGTGGAGCTATGCTTATCCAGGCATTAGGACCATCTTTTGATTCTCCTAATATTGGTCTTGGTGCTGATGCTGATCAATCTACATTTAATGCTTTTAATCCTGCTACAAAACAAAGACAAGGTTTAGTAGTTCCTAGAATTTTCGGAAAAATAAAAACCTATGGTAATATTATAGGCGCCAACACAGAGTTAAATGAAGATAATGATAAACAAATACTTAATTTACTTATTGCATTATCTAAAGGACCAATTAAAGGCATAGTAGACTTTGGTAATCCTTCTGGATCTTTTGGTCAGATGAAAATAAATGATCAACCCATTGAGAATTTCTTTGATATATTAGCAGAACATAGAAAGGGAACCCTCAACCAAGCTATCATATCATTTTTTGATGATGTAAGTAATGAGACTATTAGAGATACCAGAGTATTCAAAGATAATCCAGTAGTATTTACAACTTCTAATGGCAATTTTGATGAGTTAGAAGTTAAATTAGGATTCCCTTCAGGACTATTTAGTCAAAATGATCAAGGTAATTTGGTTGATTATTCTGTCCCAGTCAGAATAGAAATAGCTATCGCAAGTAGTGGCGATTGGGAAACACTATTTGATGATGATATAACTGATAACAGAACAGTTTTGACTAAAAGGAATTATAAGACTATTGACAGCGATATAAATATTATCAATGGTAATAACTATGATATTAGAGTATCAAGAGATAGTTTTGAGAGTGGTTCTTTAAGAATTAGAGATATATTGTTACTATCTTCTGTGTCAGAAGTATTGACAGATGATTTTATATATCCTTTGATTGCTATTGCTGGTATTAAGGCATTGGCATCAGATCAGTTGAGTGGTTCATTAAAATTCTCTGCTATAACAGAAGGATCTATTTGTAGAGTATGGAATGGTACTTTCTGGGAAAATAAATATAGTGACAATCCGAGTTGGGTTCTTTATAATGTTCTCTCTTCACCGATTTTTAGTGGCGAAGAAGAAGGCAACTATGTAGTAGACAGATATGATGGAGTTAATCCAGATCAAATAGATACAGAAGCATTCTTTATTTTTGCAAATTATTGTGATGATCAAGTCCCTATATCGGAGGACGACTTAGAACTAACAGAGAGAAGGCATGTATTTAATGGAGGATGGGACACAGAGACATCGGTATGGCAAGCAGCATTAGATGTATGTAAGTTAGCACGCTGTGCGTTAGTCTTTAATGGGACGACTATATCAGTAGTTATAGATAGACCTACTGATGTTAGTCAGATGTTTGGAATGGGTAATATAATTCAAGGATCATTTAAAGAGAATTTCCCACCTATGTCCGAACGAGCATCAGAGATTGAAATTAATTTTATGAATGCAGAGACCGATTATAGTAAAAATACATTTACTATATTCAATACTTCTATTCCCAATAATAGTAATAAAACTAATATTGATTTATTAGGATGCACATCAGAAAGTCAAGCTTGGAGACACGGTGATTACATACTTCGTATGAACCAGTTCCTTCTTAAAACAATTGAGTTCCAAACTTCTATAGATAGTATTGCATGTCAAGTGGGAGATGTTATACAGTTTGCTCATGATGTCCCTTCTTGGAATCAGAGTGGAAGAACTATTACTGCCACTTCTACAACATTAACTATGTCAGAAGATTTTATTGATGAGAACCCATCTGCATCTGACTTACCTTATAAGATACAAATCAGATTACAAGATGATACTATTCAAGAGAATGATATACTATCTTTTGATGGACCAGTTATAGTAGTTACTGCACCATTTAATGTTATACCTTCTACAGATGATATATATCAGATAGGAACTACAGTAGATATTGTTAATGAGTTCAGAGTAACTGAGATCAGTAGAACATCAGAACAAAATGCTTTGATCAGAGCTATAGATTATAATGAAGAGATTTATAATGGAGATCTCCTGGGCGCTCAGCTTCCAACAGATTCTGCTTTTAATGTTGATGTTGATAATCAATTAGTTACAGATCTAAGACTTGGTGAGAATGTATTTATAACAGCCAGTGGAATAATACAAAGAAATATTGATGTTAGTTATGATCTGCCTGATATAGGATCATTCCTCAGAGTCCAAATATTTGTAAGAATACAAGGAATAGGTAACTGGGACTTGGCAGGAACATCTACTAATGATGTTTTCCAAATTTTCGGAGTATTAGAAAATACCACATATGAGATAAAAGTAATTACACAGCTTAATGATGGACGGACTTCTACATTTGATAATTCTCCCGCTGGATTTATTACAACAGGAACTAACGAAGATTTCGAAGATCAGTTATTAACTGTTGTTATAACAGGTCTACAGATAGAAGGTGGTTCTACAAGTGAATGGGAAGGTGAAGATGTAGCATTAATATGGGACGCTGTTCCTATTGAAGATGATCCTTCACCAGCAGTCCCACTTAATCCTTCATTAGAATATTGGGAAGGGCCAATACAAGCAAACTTTATTGCAGACTATGAAGTTAAAATATATAATTTCCAAGGAAATAGGAGAAGAACTGTTTTTACTCAAGAAGCAAGATATACATATACTTATGAGACTAATGCAGAAGATGGTGGAGGAACCGCTGGTAGAGATTTGTCAATAGAAGTTAAGGTTAGGGATAAATTTGGTAGAGTAGCAGATGTTCCTGCTGTTCTGGAAAGAATACAAAATCCTAAACCTGCTGCTGTTGGTAATTTAGTAATGAATGATATTCCTAGTGGATATTCTATAGAATGGGACCCAGTTATAGATACTGATTTAGTAGGTTATAAAGTATGGGCTAGCCAAGTTTCTCCTGTAGATACTTCTGACGATGATGATTTAGTTTATAAAGGACCTAACACAAGAGCGGAAATTTATCCTTCCACTATTAATGTGACATGGTATGCTAAGGTAGCTTCTTATGATAAATTTACAGAAACAGATTTAAATATTAGTGGAGAAGTTAATGCTTTTCCAGAGAGTCCAGCAGGAACTAATTTTAATGTTCCATTTACTAATGGAATATTTTGGAGTGATAGCCATACAAATCCTTCTGTTGACAGATTATCATGGACAGCTGGAACTGTAACATTTGCCTCTACAACCTATGCTGTAGCTGAAGGAGAAACTAATGAAACATATGTATATTGGGTAGAAGGAGAAATTGACTTTAGAACAACTAATATTGCTACAGAAGCTGTTGGAGAAGTAGATGATTTACATTGGGTTATGGCAACTAATGAATTTGGACGATTAGCTTATGCTAATGGACAAGGTAATAAGATAATACATGGAGGTCTTATTCAAGCATCTACTATTACTGCTGATGGAGCACAGATTGCAGCAGCTACTATTGGTACAGCACAGATACAAAACCTTGCAGTAGATACTGGAAAAATAACTGATTTATCTGTTGAGACATTGAAGATAGGCGATAATGCTGTATCCACAGTGAACTCAGCATATACTGCTGGGACCATAGGTATTGGAACTAATACTACTGTTCAATCTTTTGCATTTACTGTTGCTGCTGAACCAGTATTTATATTAGGTGCTGTTAAACTTAATGCGGGCGCAACTGCTGTTGATTGGTCAGTTAATTTAAGAAGAGACAGTACTACTATTTGGAGTGCAGGGCCATTTGATGGAACTTTTGTGGGTCAATTTATGATACCTATCCAAATTACTGACGACCCAGGATCTGGAACATACACTTATGCTATAAGAGTTTCAAAAGTCAGTTCGAGCGGAGTTACAGCATCAAATAGAAGCTTGTATGTTCAGGAGTTATTAAAATAATGAGTAAAAAAAACTATATAATTTTTAACGAAGAAGGAAAGATATTAAGAACTGGTTATTGTACACCACATCTATATGACATCCAAGCACAAGATGGAGAATATATAATGGAGGGAAAAGCAAATGACCTTGAAGATAAAATAGTAGATGGCTGGATAGAAAAGAAAACACAAGCTGAGAAAGATGTTGATAAGATAGATGAACATATTAGAGAACAAGTTGTTGTTTTAACAGTACCTCAATACCAAGATCTATTGTCTAGGTTAGAACAGTTAGAAAAACCTTAAATACGTACGGTTTGAGGATATTTCTCCAGTTGGGCTATGTTCAGAACATCGAGCATAGCCCTTCCTTTAACCACAGAACTCTCAGATTGGCCCAGGATCATCGGAAATGATTTTTCCATACCATTGCACACTTTCTCTTTAGAATCGATCCTGGACAAAGATACAGGCAGTAGGATTAAAACGTAAGGAACCTACTGCCTGCCTTAAAGACAAGCTCCAATAAAGGAGATGATTTATTTAATTAGTTCCTTCATCTTTTTCCAAAATGACTTTTTTGGTTTTGGCTCTATCTCTAGATCTAATTTTACTTGTTTAAAATTTCCTTCTAATTCAAAAACAAATCTTCCGCAGATTTCGATTTCGAAGGGATGTTTTAATTTTGATAGCTCTTCTTCTGGTAAATGTTTAACTATTCTAGAGCTAATCAATTTCATAGGTCCTTTAGAATAATAATATGTCATGTCATTAGACCAAAATTTAAATGCTAACATAGCATTATTATACATATAGTCTGTCTCTTTTGATGTTAAGAATTTTTCCATTCCTGAAACTACAGCTATATTATCATTAACCGAAAAATTACTTACTCCAGGAAATGTTTTATCTACACCGTCTCCGAAATCTACCGTCACCTTAGCGTCTATATGTTTTTCCGCGCTACAATGTAATCTAATTTTTTCTCTCATTTTATTTCTCCTTTAATTAATATTTAACTAACCTCCACTGGAATATATCGAAT
>SDBT01002472.1_pt1 | contig 32632 bp, 27 predicted proteins | sample 2277101 | NCBI WGS metagenome assembly SDBT01 (sample SAMN10404973, study PRJNA504765) | marine sediment metagenome | isolation source: marine sediment core GS10_PC15, 103 cmbsf | place: Arctic Ocean: Southern Knipovich Ridge | collected 2010 | reverse complement strand
TAGTGCCAGGACTACAGTTTCATGCCACTCACGGCGATCGGCGCGCCTGGCGGAAAGCTCCTGCTTCAAGGCGTCCAGATCAACCTGATCGGCCATAGTTATGACTGCACCGATCATTTCCTCTGCTTGATGGTCTTCCAGATACATGTCGAAATCCGAGCTATACTGTCCGGCTAATGCCGGAGTGCCCAGATAACCCATTAAAAGACCAAGCGTTAAAACTGTAAGTAGATTTTTCATGCTATCCTACTCCACTATTATTGGTGAATACAACTAATTTTAAACGATTCTCGTTAATACATCCTCCTTTATGGATTGTTAAAAACCAACTTTTTTTCCAGATTATAATATTCTCTTAAGACAAATCCAGCGGAACCATACCTACCGCACGATGTTAAATTGGCAAAATCTTGCCCGAGTATTTGCTATCCATCGCAATATAATACTTTCCAAATCACTGTCAAGGCTATTATTCTATCAGTAGATCATTTTTCCAATCGATCAAATATGCGGATCCTGGCAGGAATCGGAGCTTATCACCCACGCGTGACTACATATATTCATTAGGATCAATGAGTTTCCTGTATTCGGCCGCCGCGAATCTGTCTGTCATGCCGGCGATATAATCAGCTACTACCTGGTATGCAGGTTCCTTTTTCAGCAGGGCTTTTACGTGCGACGGGAGAGTATCCGGATTATTCATATAGGTTTTGAAAATCTCCGTAATTATTTTCCTGGCCTTTTCCGCCATCCGCACCATTTTAGAATGCCGGTACATATTATCCTGAAGAAATTCTTTTAGCTGCTGGTTTTCTATTTTCATGGAGGCCGAGAATTCCAATAACGGCTCCGGATTATTGCGAATATCACCTACATCTTGAGGATTGCCGGCAGTAATATTGGAACGGGACTGATCCAGCAGGTCCGTGACCAGCTCGTTAATCAGGGTGCGCACCATAATATGACGTCGCATCTTTTCGTCGGCGTCCGTATAATTTTCCCTGACCCGATCCATATGACGTCTCCAGATCGAAACATCTTCAAGCTGTTCCTCCCGGATAATTCCGGAAGCCAGGCCGTCGTCAACATCATGGCAGTTGTAGGCAATCTCGTCGGCCATATTGACCACCTGGCATTCCAGGGATGGGCCGCCATCGATGAGCAGATCCGACGGCACATCCGGATGGTCATAATGGGAATGATGCTTGAATATTCCTTCCCGGAGTTCGTAGGTAAGATTCAATCCCGGAAAATCATGATATCTTTTCTCAATGACATCCACAACCCTGATACATTGACGGTTGTGTTCGAATCCTCCATTATCCCTCAGGAGTTCATTTAGAGCCTCTTCCCCCGAATGACCGAACGGTGTATGTCCCAGGTCGTGCGCCAGAGAGACAGCTTCAGTCAAATCTTCGTTCAGGCGCAAAGCTCTGGCAATAGAGCGAGCGATAATGTCCACCTCGAGACTATGCGTAAGACGAGTGCGAAAATGGTCTCCTTCGTGATTAACAAATACCTGGGTTTTATATTCCAGTCTCCGAAAAGCGGTGGAATGCACAATTCGGTCCCGGTCGCGCTGGAATTCAGTTCTATAGGGATGTTTCGGTTCCGGATGGCGGCGCCCCCTTGATTCCCCCGATTTTACGGCGTAAGGAGCCAATGTATCCATCTCTCTTTTTTCTAATTCCTCCCTTACCATCAGCCCTCAACTCCCAAAAGCAAAACCCAATACTATTGTATCGTTAAGCCTGCTTACCGAATTATACGTCAATATCAATGTAACCGATTTATATGATAAATCAAGCCGACCATAGAAAACATTGGGACGGTTTAAAATACCGATATGGAGATCGATCGCTTCGGAGATGTCTATACTCTGTCCAACGAGCCATCGTGTTCTATTGTTTTGAGCCTTTTTAACACTGGCGTATAGCTGAATACCATTTTTGAAAAGATGGGAAATACTGGCCCACGGCCTTATGCTATTGCCGTTGTACGTTTCATAGGCGCGCTTAAGATTAATACTGGATAGGCCCATAATGCCTGTAAGCCCGTTATATTTATATGAAAACCTGATATCCAGATCTGCTGCAGAATAATTCCCTGCTTGATCGAAATCCTCCCTTTGAAAACTCACGTTCGCAGCAGAGGAAAAAAACTCGGTTATTTCGACGGCGCCGCCAAAGGAATATGAATATCTGACATAGTAGTCATCCAATCCGTACGAACCAAACTGGCTGAACAGGCCTATTCGGCCAAAACCATACCTTGCTATGGCATAATTCCAGTCCAACGAGTTGATTCCGTAAGGTTTCGTATGCAAGAAAGCGGCCTCCAGACCTTTTCGACAAATCCTGGACGGTTCCAGATTAAGGACCCGGGAAGAATCTCCGGGAATATCGTACTGCCATAAGATCATCTCATCGAAACCCGAAGCCAGCAGGCTCGAGGAGCTGATTAAGACGATTAGAAACGAAATACGTATCATGGCGCTATAACCACCGGAATGAATTTGCTTTCGTTTTTCTGACCTTCCAGAAAAAACCCGATGATATACAGACCCGGAGGCAACCGTTCCCCGTCGCGGTCAAGACCGTTCCACTGCAGACTGCTAACCGCAGCATCAGATTCAGAAAGCAGATTTCTTATTTTCATCGCTGAATCATCGAAAACGTCAACCGTGATCTCCGTACCGGCGGGAATGATAATATCGATCATAAAATCATCTTTGAAACCGTCTCCATCGGGAGTGATCAAGCGTGGCGACACCGAAATACTGAGAGCACCTTCGCCACCGACAGGGATAAGTGAATTGGCACGTCCCGGCGTGGAACCATCGGGATCATAACAGTCATGCCATCCGGAAAAGTCATCCAGAAGATCATCTTTCTCAACGGAACGGCCGTCGTCGGAGGGAGAATCCCAGGAATAATAATCGATTTGAATGCCCGTAGTATCAGACAGCACGACTGATCCCTGATTATTATTAAGACCCATTTTTACGTCGAATGCAGCGTAATCTTCGATCTCCGAATCGCCCCATATGCCCGAGGAATCGCCCCAGTATCCTTCAAAAGAATCCGAGCCATCATCGGGTAAAAGCTGACGGGCAAGTATCGCATAAGCGCCGGCGTCAACATAGGACTCAACCGGCAAACGAGTCGTATCGGAACCGGCGATCAGCATATAATCGTGCAGATCCACCTGTCTATCGAGCCGGTTATAGATCTCCACCCATTCCAGCCTGACCCTGCCCGATGGCTCATTGAACAAGATCTCCGAGAGCACAACCTGCCCGTATACATTTGCACTCAACGAGAGGAATACAACAAATGTCTTCACCATAAGCTTTCAACGACCAGATACAACGGCCCGAGATCGCCCCTGTAGGAATCGTCCCACCTATAAGTAGCTTTTATCGAAAGAAACTTATCTATTCTCGTTCTTTCCTCGATAAAATAATCGAAATCCCCCGACACATTCCACCGCGCCCTGGCGCTCATCGAGAAACGAGATGTAACCGGCATAGAGAAGTACAGAAAATATCTTGACCGGTCTTTTTCGATTCGTTCCTGCTCCACCCACAATGATACCAGGACTCCATACTCGATACGTCTTTGCAAACTTGCTCCCAGTTCAATCAAGGAGCGATCGTTTTTTCTGTTATATCGATCGGCATATCGGGCGACGACCAGCAGATCCGACATTACGTGGCGGCGAGCTTGAATAGTATTCTCTACAGCAATTGTCTGGCTCGGCAATTTCTTCCACGTCTCGGTAGCCGCGGTAAACTCGATGGATTTGACCATAAAATATCGTTTCAGGAATAGACCGGTTTCTCCTTTCTGAGGCTGTCTGAAAGACAACTCGAATCGATTATCGCTGAAAGATTCATAATCCGGGTGGGCAAATCCAGACGACTGCAAATTGATGAAAGAATCGTCATAATGCCAGAATCTGATATCATAATCGCTTTTGACAGCCTGCGCACAAAATCCTACCCCGGACTCTCCATAGCCGATCTCCGATTTCAGTTCCCCGTCATTCTTCAAAATAAAAATTGAACCCGTCCCCAATGTCCTCGAATAGCCACCGGATGATAACACTGTACCGCCGCCTGTTGCACCAACTAAAAAATCCGCAACAGCGATCGCTACAGAGGCACCCGCGAAATTCTTCTTAACATCATAATACTCTTTGATAGAATATATCAGGTTGAGGTTTTCTTTATACGAAAAAAGAAAGCCATTATAGTAGCTGTTATCCGGGAACAGGAAATCTTCCCCCCGTCCCAGATCGGATTCATAAGAAATCGGCCTGTAATCGTACCTTCCGATTCCGAGACCACATCCTATGCGGCTTGTGAAATTACCCAGCTTAAGTTCATAATCACCGTTAGCAAAATTGACCGACCTCCGTTCAGTGTTCCAGCTTCCGTTCTCCTCCCGGCCCTTGAAAACCAGATCCAGATTGCCAGCTGAGCCGGTAAGAAGAACGTATCCCTTATTCCTTTTATCAGATATCTTTCGACCGAATCTCGCCCGCACCGGCAATGCAATGGCGGTTGAGGGCTCCGTTTCGCCCTTCAGAAATGATCGGGCATAAGTTTCCGAATAGATCGGGCTGCTGACCATCTCGGTTGAGGCAACTCCCATCGAAGAAACGATATGCTCCGTTGTATCGGAGATCACCGCTCCTTCAGCCAGCTCTCTATAAAGTTGATAACTGTTATAATCGAAATATCCATCCCGAAAGGAAAATTCCCAATCCGATTCCGTCTGAATCTTATCGTACCACTGCGCAGCAGCCGGTGGGCCGATAAGCAGGCAAATGATAAGAACTTCAACAATTGAAAAGAGTCGTCTCACTTCAGACCGTATTTATCCAGTTTGCGATATAAGGTTCTTTCACCTATGCCCAGGACTCGGGCCGCCTTCTTTCTGTTGCCGCCAGCCTCGTTAAGTGCTCTTAAAGCCCCCGGAAAATCAATTCAAAAGTGGGGATTGCGGTTTTGCCGATGTAGAACGACATTTATTTGGTATAGCGTTCATCGAGCAATTTATATACTCGGTCCAATGCCTTATGATACCTCTCGAATGCTATCCGCATTTTTTCCGCCGATAGACGCCGTGCTGGCCTTTCAAGATCAACCGGGTTTGAGTCTATAAATTCATGACATTCTTTGTTTGCTTCCTCGAGCTCTTTTCTGGGTTCTTTCATTTCCGCTTCGAGTTCTTCTTCCGATCTCATGATTGCCTCCTTCGGCTAAACCGTCCGCCAACGTTCGAATTGATAGATCAGTTCGCCTTTAGTGCTCATTGGCAAAAGCCTCTTTTCGCCTGCGAACAACCGCAACCGTCGCAGTTGCCAGAAGCAACAGCCCCAAGATGATCATCCCCCATTCGGAGAGAGTGGGGACCGGTTCAGGTGAAGCCCCAAAACAATAGACATTGCTATCGTGTGATCCCACATAGACCTTACCGTCAACTACGGCGGGAGAAGAATCGACATAGTTGCCTGTTGTGTAGTTCCAGATGAAATCTCCGTTTGAAGCGTCGAGACAGTAGACCTTGTTATCCCGTGATCCCACATAGACCTTGCCGTCTGCAACGGCCGGAGAAGAATAATACACAAGGTAACCCGTTGTGAAGCTCCAGATGAAATCCCCGGTTGAAGCATCGAGACAGTAGATCTTGTTATCCGTCGATCCGACATAGACCTTGCCATCAGCAACAGCCGGAGAAGATTCCACGTTGTCACCTGTGGTGTAGCTCCAGATGAAATCTCCGTTTGAAGCATCCAAGCAGTAAACGTTGTTATCATTTGATCCCACATAGACCTTGCCGTCAACAACAACAGGAGAAGATCTTACAGGATGACCTGTTGTGTAGCTCCAGATGAAATCTCCGTTTGAGGCGTCCAGACAATAGACCTTCTCATCTTCTGATCCCACATAGACCTTACCTTCAGCTACGGCCGGAGAAGAATGCACCCAGCCGCCTGTAGCGTAGCTCCATATTAAATCTCCGTTAGAGGCGTCCAGACAGTAGACGTTGCGATCATATGAGCCTACATAAACCTTGCCGTCAGCGACAGCCGGAGAAGATATCACTATGCTACCTGTTGTGTAGCTCCAAGTGAAATCTCCGCTTAAGGCATTCAGACAGTATATCTTCCTGTCCTCTGACCCAAAATAGACTCTACCGTCAGCTACAGCCGGAGAGGAATGCACGAAGTTGCCCGTTGTGAAGCTCCATATGAAATCCCCGGTTGAAGCATCGAGACAGTAGAGCTTAGAATCCCATGATCCCACATAGAGTTTACCTCCAACTACAGCCGGGGAGGACACTATATGGCCACCTGCTGTGTAGCTCCATAATATGTTGTTTGTGTTAGGCCCCGTTGAGGTCGAGTAGCCCGTATTGCTCAAATCATGGTGGAACATAGGCCACCAATCCTGTGCGGAAGTAGACGCTGCCATAATAGTCAATAAGACAAATACCAAAATCACCATACACCTTTTCATGGCATGCCTCCAAGTTATTCAGTTTTAGAGCTTCGCAGGGGGAAGAATCGGGCCGCGCTCAAATATAGGGGCCCGGAGCCATGATTGCAAGGCCTTTTCGGTGTGAACGGGTTAGGTCATTCTGAAGAGGGCTTATGGTGTTTGTGTCGATTTCATTAAAAAAGAGATTGAAAGCAGTCGTCTCACCTCAGACCGTATTTATCCAGTTTGCGGTATAAGGTTCTTTCGCCTATGCCCAGAACTCGGGCCGCCTTCTTTCTGTTGCCGCCAGCCTCGTTAGGTGCTCTTAAAGCCCCCGGAAAATCAATTTAAAAGTGGAGATTGGAAGTTTGCGCAGATTGCCACGTTCATCTGAAATTTATTTCGACATAATCCAATAAGGATTTTTCAAACGCTCCGGTTGAATAACAGATTCTATTTTCTTTGAAATCATTACCAATCCATACCGATACACTGAAAGCAGTGGTGATTTGAACCGACACGTCATTTTCGTCTTCATTCACAAATACATTAAAACTGCCTTCAGTTTCCCCAAAAACTTCCAACATATAAGGCTTGCCACAATCAATCCATTCCTCTGGAAAAATCTGTGGTTCGGCGTATATTATTCCAGAGTCTTTCTCGATGGTTTTTATGGGAATATTATTCGTGGCAAAAAACTTGATAACTGCCGACCAAACAGCATCGAAATCAGAACCAAAGTTGCCGTAATTCACAATATCGTGCTTCTTTGCTGGGGCACCGCAGGCAAAGAAGAACAGGATCATGAAAATGGTTAATAACTTTTTCATCTTGACCTCCAGATTTTTCGGTTAATCTCACCACCGGCCTGTCCAGCCAGCGGATGAATATATAAATCAACTCGCCTTTAGTGCTCATTGGCTAATTTTATCCTCGACTCTCAATCTACATCACATTCGACAAGTATGCGAGTCTTCTGCCTTCCGCTACTATTGCCATCTCAGGGTTACAACGGTTTCTATGGTTCCAGAACTGTTTTGACGCATTATGGTGGTTACATATCCATATACCGCAATAACGTCATTGATTCTAAAACCGTTAGAGGAACCAATGTAATCACTGCCAAAATCATCATAGTCCCAAATATCAACGAAATATGCTGTTGACCAATTAGTAATTTCGTAGTCAGGATTAAAATTCCACTGAAGTGGAAGATCTGAAGGAGCAGTATCAAGATCATATGAAGACTGAAATGAAACAATTACGGCAGAAAGGGTAACAAGGCGGGGAAATACGTCAGGTCCACTGAAAAGGTCCCAGCCAGCACCGTATTCATCAGTAAAAGGCATATCGTTAATTCTGATTCTTTCGACATACACTTTTCCGGGAGTAATCGAAATCCAATTGCTCATTATATCAGATTTTCCTGTGCTACTGTTTTCGGCTATCAATGTGACCGAGTAATTGCCGTGGGTATCGTAAGTATGTGTTGGATTGGTTATAGTTGTGGAATCTCCATCACCGAATCGCCAAAGATAATTATCAGCGTTTTGAGAAGTATTCAGAAATGCTATTGTCGCTGGAGCCACTGGTTCCCCACTTTCTGTGAATGAAGCAACGGGATCAGGGATAGATGGCCCTGAAGACCTTCCGTTATCTCCGCATTGCAGAAAAATCATAGAAGAAACCAGCAACATGAGTCCCAATTTTAAGTTCGGCATTATTGACTCCTTTCCACCAGATGTCATGATTCTTTGAAGGCCTTGAAAATAATTATTGTTTATTTTCCTTTTCAATCCACATCATATTCGACGATGAGGTTGCCCCCTGATGATAATATAGTGCCCCCATATCGTTCCGAGTTCCATCTGGATCATTATATTGCGGGTCTGGATCGCCAGCATCTATACAGGGGGAGTTGGACTGGAGGTGAAAGTCAAATGGTTCCCCTCCTACAAACAGTGGATCGATCGATATCGAACCTTCGCCGGGCTCTATCCCATCATAATCGACCGAATTGTTCCAAACGTCATTATAAGTAAAGGTACTTGTTATATGTGGGCTTTGACGAATGCCAATACCTTCGTTGTTAACAACAATATTATTGAAAATCTGACAGTAATCCGAATACCAGATGACGATGCCGGTTCCGTTCCAGGGCTCACCATTCGAATTTAAGGTAATAGTATTGTTATAGATTTTTGTGAGTGAGGATTGTTGTATGCATATCGCTGCACCCATTGCTAAACAGTAATTCTGGTAAAATAAATTTTGGCGAATTGTGGATGCGTTAGAATATCTTATATGTACTGCGCCGCCATGAGTCGAAGATGCATTGGAGATGAATATATTCCCTTCGATATGAATATCCGAGTTGCCCTCCTCTCCACTATCTATAGCCCCGCCCCTGAATGCCGAATTTCCAACAAAAATATTATCCTTAATTGTCGGAAAGGCTCCATTATCGGAGCTTATGGCTCCGCCAAGCCAATCATTCGTGTTGTCCGAAAATATGTTATCAATAATCGTGGGGGACGAAGATTGAATACTGACAGCGGGAGCATCCTGGGATAATCTAATAGTAAACCCGCTTAAGACCGAACCGGAACCCTCGCCGCTTACAAATGAAATCAATGGAGTCCCAATGGTCTGTCGTTGGATGGCTGTGGACTCAGGGCCTTCTTCACTCGTGACCAGAATGCCCTTGCCCATGAAATCCAAATGCTCCTGATATGTGCCCTGCGAAACAAGTACTATATCCCCATCCACGCTCGCATCAATACCCGCCTGTATGGTTGGCTGGTCACCGGGGACGTTTATAATTGTCTCCGAATCTGGTATTAATTCCATTTCTTTGCTGATGATAGTTGTCGTTGTATCGTCCGCCCATATTATTGTGTCTTCGGCAAAGTGGTAATAGGTGCCGATCAAAACCTGATAATTTAGAGTGTAAAATTGATACGTTGGGATCGTATCATTTGGGAAAACGGAATAGTCAAAAGAGCCGTCTATTAGGTCGGTAGTCTCATTATAAGACCAATTACGAAGCAGGTTGAAAACGGTATCACCTGTTTCGAGGAGAATAAAGGTATTTAATACTACACACCCCTTATCCGAATTTGTGTAATAGAAAAAATGGGAGGTCACTACATAGCGATAAGTCCAATTGTCATAGTAGATCACAGAAAATTGAGGTTCGTCGATATCGAAAAATGTTGTATCCGTGTCTACTGGTTCCCGCACAATGGTTTCTTTCTGAGTGCAGGTGCTAAGGGCTATCATTGCCATAATTGCCAAACAGATGAAGATTGCATGGAATATCGGCCTTTTCATGGCATACCTCCGGCTATTCAGTTTTAGAGCTTCGCGGGGGGAAGATCGGGCCGTGCTCAAATATAGGGTCTACGCGCCATGATTTGCAAGTCTTTTTCAGGGTGAAATAGTTTAGGCTACGCTCATTCCGAAGAGGACATTATGGTGTTTGTGTCGAATTTCATTAAATAAGAGATCGAAAGCAGTCGTCTCACTTCAGACCGTATTTATCCAGTTTGCGGTATAAGGTTCTTTCGCCTATGCCCAGAACTCGGGCCGCCTTCTTTCTGTTGCCGCCGGCCTCGTTAAGCGCTCTTACAACAAGCTCCTTCTCGGCATCATCCATCCTGACAGGGCCGAATTTCGAACTCGCAGATTCAGCGAAGCCGCCTTCAGTTACCTTTACCCTGTCCAGTTCTTTTTCAATCAATCGCCGCATAGAACTGACCTCGTTGGTAAGAGCCATTATGGCCTGCAACATAATCTGATGTTCCGCGGCTTCGGACGTCCTCCCCGTTACCACCGGAAGCAACTCAGATCTGGAGCGTCTCTCACGAACATATTGTTCGAAATCCGACGCCCTTATCCGGCCGGATGAACTGGTGACTGAAAATGAATCGATGATATTTTTCAACTCTCGCACATTACCCGGCCATTCGTAGTGATAAAACAAACGTAGCGCTCCCGGTTCAATCGAGAGATTATCGGATTTCAGCTCTTTTCCCCTCTGCGTCAGGAAATGATATGCCAGAGGAGAAATATCCTGTCGCCTGGCGCTTAGAGACGGTAAATCGATGGCAACGACGCTCAAGCGGTAATAGAGGTCCTCTCGGAAACGGCCGGCGCTGACCTCATCCTGTAATATCTTATTGGTGGCTGCAAGCAATCGAAAGTTGGCATCAATCTGATTATTGCCTCCAACTCGCGTGAAGCTGCGCTGGTCGAGAACCCTCAGAAGCTTGGCCTGTATCTCAAGCGGTATTTCCGCGACCTCATCCAAAAATATCACACCGTCTGAGGCCTGTTCGAAAGCCCCGATTCTTCTGGAAGTCGCTCCTGTAAAAGCACCTCTTTCATGGCCGAAAAGCTCAGATTCAATGATTCCCGGAGCAAGGGCGGCCACATTCACGGCTATAAACGGACTGTCCGGCTGCCTGGAACCTGAATGGATAGCCCTGGCGATAATTTCCTTGCCCGCTCCCGACGGCCCTGTAATGAGAACATTGACATCGGATGATGCCACCTTCTTGACGGTATTGGCCGCTTTAATAAGCTCATCCGAACGACCGATAATTCCGTATGATTCGAGGAGCTTCCTGTCTCTTCTGATCTCTTTAAAAGCAGCAACAACGTCTGCGGCCTCTACCGGCCAGAATAGTTCCCTAACGGTGCCCAGCTCCTCGGTAATTCCAATGGCGGGCAGTATAACGACTATGATAATCGATGGCTTTTCATGATATACACGCTCTATAAGCTTCAATGGTCTCATACCGGAACGCAAATCGAAAAGTATCCCATTCGGCTCAGTCTCATTCAAGATCGATGCCAGCCGTATCTCATCTGTAAAGCTCTGTGCTTCCTGCTCGGAAAAAGATGTCAGCAGTTGATCCGAAAATGAGAGGTCATGCGAGAATATGTAAATCATTTCCGCGGCTTTCTCCTTCCAGCGGATTTCTTCTTACTCTTCTTTTCGCTCTGCACCAGAGAAAAGTCGGCTCTCCTATTTTCGAGTTCAACCCTGGCAACTATTACCTTGACCTTATCGCCGAGTTTGAATACCCGTTTGCTTCTTCTGCCCAGAGCCCGGTGTTTACCCTCTTCCAGCACGAAATAATCATTCTCCAGCGTACTAAAAGGCACGAAACCCTCCCCCATGCCGCCCAATAGCTTTACGAAAAATCCTGATTTCACTACGCCGGATATTATGCCATCGTAGACACCTCCGACTCTCTCGCTCAGGTACTCGAGCTGCTTTATCTTTACCGATTCTCTTTCCGCCGCGTCGGCGGAGATCTCCGTGGTTCCACAATGAGCGCCGATTCTCTTCAGCGATGATTTTATTTCCGTGGCGAGCGGAGGAGTGAGCTTTTTATTTAACATAAGCTTCAATACCCGATGTATCAACAGGTCAGGGTACCTTCGAATGGGAGAAGTAAAATGCGTGTAGCTTTCAAACGCCAGGCCAAAATGGCCTATATTTTCAGGTTGATATGCCGCCTTTGCCAGAGATCTTAAAAGAATTTCCTCGATAAACTGCTCCTCCGGCTTACCCTGTACATCCTTTAATACTCTCTGCAATTTCTTCGGGGTAATCTCCCCTCTGAAGCTAAATCTGTATCCCATTTCATGCAACAGCTCTACAAAGTTTTCTACTTTTTGCCTGTCAGGTTTGGCATGGACTCGAAACAGAATCGGAGATCCAGCTGCTTCGAGAAACCTGGCCGCATATTTATTGGCCAGGAGCATGAATTCCTCGACAATCTGGTGGGACGGCATCCTGGCCTTGGTGAATATATCCAGGACTCTGCCATCGGCATCCAGAAGGACATGTGGCTTAGGAAGATCAAAATCGAGGCTGCCTTTTTTAATTCTTTCGGATCGTAAAGCCAACGAAATCTCATGCATCTTCCTTAACGTCTTGCCTGTTTTGCGATCGACATTTTTGCTTCCGCGACCGTCAAGATAGTCCTGAACATTTTCATATGTCAGAGAGGCTACGCTCTTAATAACGCTTTCGACAAATTCCCATTTATAGACTCTGCCTTTTTCGTCGATCTCCGCCAGAAACGACACCGTGAGACGATCTTTATCCTGGTGCAAGCTACAGATATTGCCCGAGAGTTTTTCCGGCAACATCGGTATAACACGGTCTACAAGATAAACCGAATTCCCGCGTAAGAGGGCTTCCGAATCGAGTATTCGATCAGGTCGAACAAAATGGGAAACATCCGCTATATGAATCCCCAGCCTGAATTTATTATCCCCAACGGGTTCTAAACTGATAGCATCGTCATGATCTTTGGCGTCAGCCGGATCGATCGTGAAGGTTAATATATCCCGCAGGTCAAGCCGCCGGGAAACTTCAGTTTTCGGTATAGCAGATTTGATTGCCGCCAGTTCTTTATTTATGCGCGGATCGAATTCTCGGGGTAATCCGTGAGAGACAATCAACGAATCAATGTCGACGCCGGGTGAACCGGCCATTCCCAGGATTTCTTCTATCTGCCCTCGCGGCGGAAGAAACGTCGCCTCCCAGGGATGAAGCCTGACGGTCACTATCATATCGCTTTTAACCGCCAGCTTTTTAGGGTTTTCCACGTCTATGGTGGTCTTGATGCGAGGATCGTCGGGAATCAGCGACATACCGAATTTCCTCATGCGTAAACGGCCCACTACGCGTCCCTTTTCGCGGTCGATTACTCCTGCGATCTTGCCCTCACGAGACTTGCCCATACGAGAAGGTTTCATAATGAATTTCACCCGCTCACCGTGTAAAGCACCACCTAAATCGCGCGAGGAAATATATATGTCGCCAACATCCTTATCAGGCAGGACAAAACCATGCCCCGCCCTGCTGACGAAAAGCTTTCCCGTAATGAAATTTTCTTTCGAAGGTAAGACCAGGCGGCCACCGCGAATCCTGACAAGCTTGCCTTCGGATATAGCTTCTTTGACCATTCTGCGAAACGTTCCATATTCAATATGCTCGATCCCCATTTTCCGAGATAATTCCCTTATCTTCACGGGCCGCGATAGTTTTCCGACCGAATCTATGATACTTTCGATTGTCGTCTTTGCCACGGCACGAATAATAAGCTATCGGCAGAGAGAATTCAAGCCTAATCTGCCATTTTGGCAGGAGGCTCATGAGCTTTGCCTGATAAGAGCGCGACTCCCGTGGTCGGCAGACGGGGACGTCTGCCGAGCACGAATTGCATGTTCAGTTGGGTTGCCTGCGAGTCATGGTTTATCATGACCGCAACGATTGCCTATAGCGGTCACAGCAAGCTATGATTCGCAGATAGGGCGTCTACCTTGCAGTAGGCCTTTGGGCTGAACGGTGTTCAGCCCCTGCAAATAATTAAAGAATGCGCTAGTCAAAATACTATAATAAAAGCCCCGGCCTGAAACCGGGGCTTCAGTATATCCATATTCCCAAAACGAATTTCAATCCCCGAAATCGTGGTCAGGTCCGTGCCCCATTTCACCTTTCGGTCCTGCACCTTTTCCATGGCCTTTGCCCTCATAATGCTTCATATCGCGGTGTCCGCACTCACCCATAGTGTGCGTTCTTTCCCGAAAACCATGCTTTCGCTGCATTTTCATCCATTTTTCCAGTTGCCCGCTGGAAAGGACCCCCCTCATTTCAAGACGATGATTAAGCTTGATTCTAGCAACATCTGTCTTAATGGAGGAGATTTTTTCCTGCGTGGCGAGAGCGGCTTTCTTATCCACCTCGGCATTCCTCATCATATGGCGGAGTTCCAACCTGGCCTCTTTCAAGGCGGCTTTCTTTTTAATCATCTCCTTCTGATGCACGAATCGCATATCCGCCACCTTATCCATCTGATCGTCGGTCAGCCCGAGTTCATGGGCGGCCTTTATGATACCGCCTTTCGGCTGTGCACTGGCAACCGACAAGAACAATATAGATGACATCGAAATGGCCAGGATTACCTTAAACATATCAAACCTCCCATACGGGCCGCATGGCCCTTCACAAGTTTTTAATCCCGCATCCGTCGGTCACGGAAATCACGGCGGATATCTCTCATTATCTCCTGTAACTTTCTTTGAAAATTCTCCTCAAATACCAAAAGCTTACCCTGCTGCCGAGACCACATAACTGTCGATACTTCCTCCATGTAATCCTGTCGCATTTCGATAGACCGGCGAGCGAAATCGTCAATAATCTCCTTCATGGCCTTACTTATATCATCATCTGATGCCTGAGGATCCTCAGTCAACGAATTCAGACGTTTGAGGGCTTCCTGTTTCTCCATTTTGAGATTCTGCATAGCTTCCTGGTGCTTGTTGTAGATAGGGAAAAATTTCTCCGACTGCTCAGGGGTCAGTCCCACAGCCTTTGTCAATTGCCAGATTTTGATCGTCCGGATCCTTTGCCGGGTTTTTTCTCTCATTGGTCCCTGCCCCGGACCGGGCCCCGGCTGGCTCAGCGCCACCGGAGAAGACAGTATTAATATTGCAATGAAATATCTGATAGTTTTCATCCCGTACTCCCCTCTATTATTTCTATTTTATCGTACAGAGCCCTCAATTCATCTTCGGTTAGAGCATCGATCAGGTCGTCATAATCCATATCGATCATCAATTCTCCTGCGGCCCACTCGAAATCGGCATCATCTTCAAGCAGAGAGACGACGACAAGAGCTAAGTCATCAAAAGATTCGATCTGAGAGTATTCATCCACGACTTCCGCGATTCCGGACGACTCATCCAATTGATAAATTGAGGAGGTATTCTCAATGAATTGAGGAATTATGGCCAGTATTATGATCACGGCGGCGGCAACAGCCGGCACCCATGCCCAACGGCGGAATCCGGTAGAAGCGGCCTCGAAAACACCCCTCTTTTCCGATTCAGACTGCCCTGATTGAGCTATTTTTTCAAAATTTATATCGTCGAGTTCGCGAGGGAGAATCTCAAACTTCTGCTCGTCTAAGGATTCCTTTAATCTTGAGAGTTCTCCGTAATAGGCGTTACAGGAATCGCAACTTTGTATATGCTGCCTCAATTCCGACGGCATTTCAAATACATCGTGTCGAAATTCAAGATCGATTATTTTTTGAAACTCCTTACAGTTCATTAGCTTTCGCCTCTAATGTAGGGGATGAGTTTCCCCCGAAGTTTTTTTATCGCCTGGTGATAATTGGCCTTGGCGGCGCCTTCGGTAATATCCAGATTCTTCGCTACCTCGGCAAAGGGCTGCTCCTCATAATATCTAAGAACAAATGTCATCCTCTGTCTGTTGGGAAGCTCACCTACCGCCTCATCAATTTTTTGAATAAGCTCCCGGCTCATAATGCCCTTGGATGGATCACCGCTACCTTGCAGCTCCGGAGAATCCTCAAGAGAAAAAAACAGGGATACTCGGCTTCTGTTCTTGTAGTTAAGAGCCAGGTTTACGGCTATTCTAAAAATCCACGTATATAGATTCGATTCTCCACGAAAAGATTCCCGGGAGCGATAGGCCCTGATAAAAGCCTCCTGGGTCAGATCTCTGGCATCCTCTCTATTTCTAACGTATTTTAAAATCACCAGAAAAATCCTCTCTCTGTATTTAACGACGGCCTCATTGAAATTCTCATCGCTTATCTTCCCCTTTGGGCCTCCAATCTTCATTTCATCCAATTGATTTGACCCCAAAAAGCGTGATCGGGTTTAACGGTAATTTATGGGATTTAGTTTAGCCGCGACGGGACTTGGAGAGGACTTTCGAATATTGGCGGAGATCCTCAAGGCATTTACCGGTTCCACGAGCCACACAGGTCAGAGGATCGTCGGCCACAATCACGGGCAGGTTTGTCTCCTGACGCAACCTTTTGTCAAATCCGTGCAGGAGAGCACCGCCACCGGTCAGGATTATGCCTCGATCGAGGATATCCGAGGCGAGCTCGGGCGGGGTCTGCTCCAGCGCCTGCCTGACCGCCTCCACGATAACGGCTACAGGCTCGGCTAATGCTTCCCGAATCTGGGCCGATGTAATCTTCATTGTTTTCGGTACGCCCGCGACCAGATCCCTTCCCTTGATCTCCATGGATTCTTCTTTATCCAGAGGATACGCTGATCCAATCTTCCACTTGACTTCCTCTGCGGTTCGCTCGCCGATCAGTAGATTGTAATTTTTCTTCAGGTAGCTGACTATAGCCTCATCCATCTCGTCGCCCGCGATTCTGATAGACATATTATTGACGATTCCGTTAAGAGCGATAACGGCGATCTCAGATGTCCCGCCTCCTATATCGATAATCATGGAACCGGATGGCTGATCGACCGGCAGGCCGACTCCAATTGCGGCGGCCATGGGCTCCGGCAGGAGATAAACCTCCCGAGCACCGGCATTCTCTGCAGAATCCCTGACGGCGCGCTTCTCCACCTCGGTTATGCCCGAGGGGACGGAGATCACGATTCGTGGTTTCATCAGGTATCTGTGCTTGACAACCCGCTTTATGAAATGCGCCAGCATTTTTTCGGTTATCTCAAAATCGGCGATAACGCCGTCTTTCATCGGACGTATGGCGGAGATTTCATAAGGCGTGCGGCCCAGCATCTCCTTGGCGGCGATACCGATTGCCAGAACCTTGCCGCTGCGTTTCTCCAGTGCCACCACCGAAGGTTCATTGAGGACAATCCCCTGCCCTTTTACATATACGAGAGTATTGGCAGTACCGAGATCGATGCCGATGTCGTTGGTAAGAAATCCGAAAAGAGGCATGCTTTCTCTAAGTTCAGTGTTTCTGGTTTCTAAAACTGTATCCACTAGTTACCATCCTGGCAATGATATGTGAAAGGGCAATTATTTACAACCTATTTTTTATTCGGCTCCCATCGCTTTTTCTTTACCTCCAGCCTCGATATTTTCTCTTCCATCGGTAATTGGCCCACTTGCGCTGCCCGTGATAAATTGCTGGACGATCTCAGAGTCAGAGTTCCTTATTTCGTCCGGAGTGCCCACCATAATGATCTTACCCTTATACAGCATAGCTATCCGGTCAGAGATTTTATAGGCCGAAACCATATCGTGAGTGACAGCAATTGACGTGATGGTAAGAGTATTCTTCATGCGAATAATTAGATCGTTGATAGCATCGGCCATAATAGGATCGAGGCCTGTAGTTGGCTCGTCATACAATACGAACTCCGGATCCATTGCAATCGCCCTGGCAAGTCCGACCCGCTTTTTCATACCCCCGGAAAGCTCCGCAGGCTTGGTATTCTCGACGTCGTGAAGGCCGACCTGAGTCAATTTTTCGGCGACAATCCGCCCGATTTTTCCCTCCGGATGAATGTTGTGCTCCCGCAATCCGAGGCCGACATTTTCATCGACCGTCATAGAGTCAAACAGGGCTGATCCCTGAAAAAGCATGCCGAACCGTTTCCGAAGATCGACCATCTGCGAAAGATTATACCTGGTAATATCTTCGCCATCGATTCTGATAACGCCGGAATCGGGTTTCAGTAATCCTATAATGTGCTTTATAAGAACCGATTTGCCCTCTCCGGAGCGCCCGATTATAGTCAATGTTTCACCGGTATTTATGGTCAGATTCACACCATCGAGAACCTTGTTATCCCCGAATGACTTGTGAAGATCTATGATCTCAATCATAATCTCGTTCCCACATTCTCAATTGCTCATCCAAAAATTATCGAAGCGATAATGTAATCGGATAGAAGTATCAGGATCGATGATACCACTACCGCTCTGGTGGTTGAAAAGCCGACACCCTCAGCGCCGCCGAGCGTCCTGAAGCCCTGAAAACATCCTATGAGAGCTATAATACCACCAAACACGATTGACTTGACCAGACCTGCGAATAGATCCTGCAGATCGAAAAACAATCTGACGCCGTTTAAGAAAGTATATGTTGTCAGATCGAGAAACCAGACGGCCACTGCGAGTCCTCCAAGAATAGCCACCAGGTCGGCGATAATGGTCAGAATAGGAAGCATAATTATCCCGGCCAGAAATCTTGGTACCACCAGATATCTAACGGGGTCCAGGGCCATGGTTTCCAGAGCATCGATCTGCTCTGTGACCCGCATGGTTCCTAATTCGGCAGCGATAGAGGCCCCCACTCTTCCCGCTACGACCAGCGCGGTCAATACCGGGCCCAACTCGATTATCACCGCTTTGCCCACGGCCGTGCCGAGGTATCGCATGGGGATGAAATTCTGAAACTGGTATGATGCCTGCACGGCGGATACAGCGCCTGTGAACACCGATGTAAAAATTACCAATGGCAGGGAATTGACACCCATAAAGAGCATCTGTTCGGATGTCAGGTATGGGTTTTTCACCATTAAGGGCAGGGCTTTTATAAGACGCCAAGCCAGAATGGATAGCTCTCCGACCTGCCTTACGAAATTTATGCCTCTTCTGCCCAGATTCGAAACGATCGTCAATTATCCCCCTTCAGCCGTTACACATCCCTTATAATCGGCGAATATAATGGAGTATAAAGTTTCAGGCAAGGATCATCCCGCCGGTTCAGCCTGATAAGGCGAGCCGTGATGCGTATCCAGTAACTCGAAACGGGCGAACTCTTTGACGAAAGCGAGCTTTATGATACCCGTCGGGCCGTTTCTTTGCTTGTCAATTCTGATCTCGGCGATACTGCCCGGATGGCCTTCATCGTCCAGGGATCTGTGGATGAAAATTACCAGGTCGGCGTCCTGCTCAATGGCTCCGGATTCGCGAAGATCGGAAAGTTTTGGACGGGCATCGCTTCCGCGTGTCTCCACCTGACGGGATAACTGGGAAAGGGCTATTACGGGAATCTTTAGTTCTCTGGCAAGAGCTTTCAGCGACTGGGAAACATAAGTAATCTCCTGCTGCCTGCTCTCCGCTTCTCTATGTCCCCTTACAAGCTGCAGATAGTCAACTATCACCAGGCCGATATCGAATTTGAGCTTCAGCCTTCTGGCCTTAGCCCGAATCTCCATCACTGCCAGGGAGGCCGAATCATCAAGGTATATCGGGGCTTCAGACAGCGGCCCGACCGCAATTGAAAGATTGGTCCATTGATGATCGGCGATTCGACCGGTTCGTAACTGATGGGAAGATATTCTGGCGCGACTGCACAAAAGTCTTTGGCTCAGCTGTTCCTTGGCCATCTCCAGGGAGAAGATGCATACCGGCAATCCCTTATTGACGGCGACATTCTCCGCAATATTCAGGGCAAATGCGGTCTTGCCCATGGATGGCCTACCGGCGATGATTATAAGTTCTGAATTCTGAAATCCGGACGTCAGAGAATCGAGCTCAGGGAACCCCGTCGGCACGCCGGTTACATGCCCTTCTCGTTTCGAATATTCTTCGATTTGCTCAAATGTCTGAGGCAGGATTTCTTTAAGCGATACAAAATCGCCCTGCAAAGATTCTTCTTTGATGGCAAATATCTTTCTTTCCGAATAATCAAGAAGATCATCGGCAGTACTCGCGGCATCGTAACTCCGGCTGATTATATCGCTGCAATCGCTGATAAGCTGATTTTTTACAGCTGCCTCCAGGATTATCCGTATATGATGTTCGAGATTTGCGATTGACACAACCGAATCGACCAGGTCCAACAGGTACCTTCGCCCACCAGCCTCCTCCAACCTGCCCTGATTGGAGAGCTCATCGGGAACGGTAATAAGATCCACTGCCATGGATGATTCATACAGCTTCTTTATTGCTGAAAAAATCTTTCTGTGTTTTGGCAGATAGAAATTTTCCTCTTTGAGCATTTCAATACCCATATGCAGAGCTTCCTGGTGTTGAAGGATAGCTCCCAGTACCGTCTGCTCGGCCTCTATCGCCTGCGGCGGTATTCTTTCTTTAGTGTTTGCCATTGGACTAGCTCCAGAGCTTAAACTTTCATTGTCTCATCTACCAACCGGCGGAGATCATCCATGGCCGCCTGCGTGTAGGCTCTGGTTCTTAAGAGCGCCGCGGGATGATAAGTCACCATGAATTTAATACCGTGATAATCAAACCACCGCTGCCGCATGGCACCCAGGGTCATAGTGGTTTTCAAAAGCGTCTGGGCAGCGATTCGCCCCAGACAACAGATTACCTTTGGCTTTAAGAGCTTAATTTGCATCAGCAGATGTTGTTCGCATTCATCGATCTCCTCCGGCTGAGGATCGCGGTTATTGGGAGGACGGCATTTCAATATATTGGCTATATAAACCTCCTCGCGTCTTAACCCTACCTCAGGCAGCATTTTATCTAATAGCTTTCCCGCCCGACCGACAAATGGTTCACCCTTCATGTCTTCATCCCTGCCGGGAGCCTCGCCTATGAATATGATTTTAGCATGAGGATCCCCCACTCCAAACACAAATCTGGTGCGAGTTTTCCCGAGGGGGCATTTCTGGCAGCTGTTTATCGTCATCTCGAGCTGCCCGAGCGTCTCGGACTCCTTGAACCTGTCTATGCTGAGCCGCTTCACCGGCGCCGGAGGACGGGGTCTCGTCGAGACCGGCAGATAGATCTCTTCATAGCCAAGCTCTTTTTGTTGCAGAAGATACTGCTTGAATTTATTTTTTTCTTCTGACGCCACTTCTTCTTCCAAGCTTCAGGGATTCCTCAATGATATTTACGGCCACCTCGAATTTTGGCATCGAATCAAGCGCAAGCCGTTTCCCGCCGCGCGAAAATATAACCACTCTGTTGAAATCCGAGCCGAACTCCACCCCTTTTTCGGTTGGGTTGTTGGCCACTATCATATCGATCTTTTTAGATCGCATCTTCTCCAGAGCCCGGGCTTCCAGGTTATCTGTTTCGAGCGCGAATCCCACGACAATTTTCGGGCGATTTCCACCGAGCGATTTCAGAAGATCGGGAACAGGCTTCAGATCAAGCTTCATAGAACGACTCGAACGCCTGATTTTCTGTTTCTGATAACTTGAGGGCTTATAATCGGCGACCGCAGCAGCCATATAGAGATAATCCGCCCCCCGACAATATTTAAACAATGCACTCTGCATTTCCGAAGCGGTTTGAACTGAAACAGATTTGACATCGGGTATGCCTGACAGGGCCGCAGGGCCTGAAATCAAGACAACCTTCCCGCCGAAACCTGCCGCCGCATCAGCCAGGGAATATCCCATTTTCCCCGATGAATAATTCGATATATATCTGACAGGATCCAGAGGCTCCCTGGTCGGTCCGGCAGTAACCACGATCTTCTTACCCAGGAGTTCATTTCTTCCAAGCAAAATTTGCCTGGCCCTGGCGAAGACAACCTCCGGCTCGACCATGCGACCGGCGGCAGTTATGAACGACGCCAGGTGCCCCACAACCGGCCCGATGAAGTGAACTCCGAGAGATCGCAGATACGATAAATTCTTTTGAACGGCTTTGTTGTTGTACATCTTGACATTCATAGCCGGAGCAATCAATACCGGCCCGTCGTAGGCCAGAGCCTGCGTGGACAGGATCTCATCTGCAATGCCGTTGGCCAGTTTGCCGATTATGTTGGCGGTCGCCGGAGTTATGACCAAAATATCCGCCCAATCTGCCCAGTTTACGTGTTCAAGAGCTTCCCTTTTTTCATGAAACATATCCAGGGAAACAGATTCAGCACCCAATGATTGAAATGATAAAGGCGTGATAAACTCCGAGGCGGCCTTTGTCATGACCACCCGGACCTTTGAATCGGCCTTAACGAATAGCCTTAAAAGCTCACAGGCCTTGAAAGCACCGACACCGCCGCTGACGCCCAGCAGAATTTTTTTATCTTTCATCACCGTCATGATTCAATCTTGATTTTGCTGTCGCAGAAACCCTCCTGCTACATTAAATAGAAAATGATCACCAGAACACAAGAGATATTTTTCCACAACGCATGTGGAAAACTATTTAGTGTTTAAAATGTCTCACCCCGGTAAGGACCATCGCCACTTCCAGCCTGTCGGCAGCCTCTATCACATCGGGGTCTTTTTTCGAACCTCCGGGTTGAATTATTGCCTTAACTCCGGCTTTGGCGAGCACTTCAAGGCCGTCCGGCATGGGGAAAAAGGCATCTGAGGCGGCTACCGCACCCCTGGCCCGATCTCCCGCTTTGCGAATGGCGATTTCAGAGGAGTCCACCCGCGATGTCTGCCCCGGACCTATGCCAACTGTGGCCCTATTTTTGCAGATAACAACGGCGTTCGACTTAATATGCTTGACTATCTTAAAGGCAAAAAGCAATTCGGCCATTTCTTCGGTGGTCGGCTGGTTCCGGGTTACGATACGCAGGTCGTCCTCGCTCAACTGGCTTCGATCCGGCGACTGTGCGAGAATGCCGCCGTTGATCGGCCTGAACTCGAACTCATTATCAGGGGGCTTTTTCAGCTCACCGATATCGAAAAGCCGCCGGTTTTTTTTCTTCTGCAAAAGCTCCAATGCCTTCTTCTCGAAACCGGGGGCAAGGATACATTCTATGAAGGGGGTTTCGTGCAGAAGCTCCGCCGTATCCATATCTACCTTGCGGTTAAGAGCGATCACCGAACCGAAAGCCGAAAGCGGATCGGATGCCAGGGCTTTTTTATATGCATCTGCGAGGCTATTACCTACGGCGGCTCCACACGGATTCGTATGTTTGATAACTGCCGCAAATGGCTCCTCAAAATCCAGAGCCATCTGCAATGCCGCCTCAAGATCCCAGATATTATTGAATGAAAGCTCCTTTCCCGAGAGCAGTTTCCCCGACGCGACCGATGAGTACGGGAAACCAGGTGAAGCATACAGTGCCGCAGCCTGATGGGGATTTTCTCCATAACGCAAAGATGATTTAAGATCATAAGTAAGGTTCAGTGATTCAGGAAGGTTCTGATCATCTTTTCCGAAATACGCCGTTATGGTGGTATCGTAGGCGGCTGTTCGGGAAAAAGCAATTCTGGCCATTTTCTTGCGGAATTCGAGGCTCGTCAGCCCGCTTCCTGATTTGAGTTCTTCTATGAGAAGATCATAATCGGACGGCGAGGTTATGACGCAGACAAACTGATAATTCTTCGCCGCCGACCTGATCATGGCCGGCCCGCCTACATCGATGTTCTCAAGCGCCTCCTCTTCGGATATTTTGCCCCTGGCGATTACATTCTCAAACGGATATAGATTTACGACCACCAGGTCGAACAGAAAAATGCCATGTTCGCTAAGCTGCGAGATATGGCCTCCCTTGTCCCGGAGCGCCAGGATTCCACCATGAATCTTGGGATGCAGTGTCTTGACGCGGCCATCTAATATCTCGGGGAATCCGGTCATATCCGAAACCGATTTGACCTCGATGCCTTCTTTGCGGAGTGCCTTCATGGTACCGCCGGTGGATACCAGCTCGACCTCAAACTCTCTCAGTTTGCTCGCCAGTTCTATGACTTTCGTTTTGTCAAAAACAGTTAACAGCGCTCTTTTTATTCTCATCCTGCGTTTCCTCAATCCATATCGCGGCCGATTATCATCCTGTGCGCCTGCCTGTATTTCTCCATTGTTTTTTCAACAATGTGGTCAGGCATCGCAGGCGGTATCGAATTCTTATCCCAGCCTGTGCCGTCGAGCCAATCACGGATAAATTGCTTATCGAAAGATGACGGATTAGCGCCCGGCTTATAAGAATCGACAGGCCAGAAACGTGACGAATCAGGAGAGAGTATCTCATCTATCAGTGTCAGTTCCCCGTCGATAAAACCAAACTCGAATTTTGTATCAGCTATTATTATTCCGCGCGACAAAGCAAATTCTAAAGCATCCGTGTATATGGCCAAGGTAGCATCCCGGAGCTTCGATGCCAGCTCTTCCCCGACCTTATCCACAACATCTGAGTAAGAAATATTCAGGTCGTGTCCATCTTCCTCCTTCGTAGCAGGAGTGAAGATTGGAACGGGAAGTTTATCGGCGATCTTCAGATCGGGGGGCAGTTCATTGCCATAGAGATTGACTTTCTCCTTCGAGTCCGAATCCCCGAGAAATCTCATGTAATCCCGATACCCTGAGCCTATTAAATATCCCCGGGCCACGCATTCAATGTCTATCCTTTCAGCTCTCTTAACGATCATAGATCGCCCATCAAGATATTCGTATTTCTTCAGAGGTTCCGGGAACGAGTTGAATTCACCGGTAATAAGATGATTCGGGAACAACTGATTCGTCCGGGCAAACCAGAAAAGTGACATGGAGTTTAAGATCTTGCCCTTGCCGGGAATGCCGTTGGGCAAAATCCAGTCATAGGCGGAGATCCTGTCGCTGACGATAAATAATAGTGATTCGCCAAGATCGTAAACATCCCTCACCTTTCCGCGCCTGATAAGGGGATATTCGCGGATATCCGTTTCCATTACCGTTTTATTCATTCAGTCAAACCCTCCTGGTCTACGATAACCATAACATTTGAATATATGAAATTTGGTCAGGATTTTCCCGCCCTTTTTTACGGTTAATATTTCCTCCGGGGAAACGTTATCAAAAAAGTCGCCAAGGCGTTCCGGATTTCTATATTTGACTCGTGCATCGTATACGAAGATGGCATTGTAACCGTCGAGCGTATCCGGATCGGACCAATAATCGTATTGCAACCCGCCCTTACCGACCACGTTGTTCGAGAGCGTCTCAGGTTGCCCTTTCAGATGAAAGGCCAGCATCGACGCTGTCTTGTATTCATAGCCGGCTATGAAATAAGGCTCCGGCATATCGGTTCTGATTTCATCGATTCTGGAGGCTAATGATCGCCAACCGCTGAAATAGTCTCCTTTTCCGAAATAAAAGCCTGGCAATAATATCACGACATGCACCATGATAAAGGTCAAAACTAAGAATATGATACTTACTCTGCCCCACAAACGTACCCACGTTCGAGTTTTCGACAAACGAAAATAATAGGCTGCACCCGCCAGAAACAATCCAATAAAAGCCGGTGCAGTCCAGTTCATTTTAACCCATGAACGAGCCGCCAGGGAAAGCAGGAAGATAATCAAAGGGACTGAAAACCAGGCCAGAAGAGCATGATCGGAAGATCGATCTCGAAGGGCGCGTTTGACCGAATCCCAGATCCCGGCAAATAGCAATGGCAGCGGAACGATACTATAGATTGCGATCACGGTTCCGATAAAACCGAAGAAGAAATCCGGTCTGAACCCTGCTATCTCTCCCGCCCGTCTTTGCGTCTGAAACAGGAAGCTCGCCCACTCATTCTGATAGTTCCAGTACACAACCGGTAAGGCGATAACAAATGCAGACAACACGGCGGCATATGGCCAGATCGTAGCAAACCACTTCATTCTCTCTTTTGAGGATATGAAAAACAGAAAAGCGCCAAAGCCGGCAAACACAATGGTATACTTGCTGATGAAGCCTGCTCCGAGAAAGATACCCAGAAGCAGCCACCAGATTCTGCCTCCGTTGTGGTCAATGTGATAGCAGGCAATCATGGTCATTACCCAGAATAGAAGCATAGGAGCATCGGGGGTAATAATCAATCCGCCGAGAGCGTATATAAATGTCAAATTGATCGCTACAACGCTCCAGAAGCCGACATTTTCATCGAAAAGCAGAGTTGCCAGACGGAAAACCGCGAAACTCATAAAGACCGAGAGAATAATGGCCGCCAGGTGGATAGAGAAATTCGATACTCCCAAAAAAGTCGTCATCTTGATCAGATATGCTGTAAATGGCGGATGGTCAAAATACGATAATGCGGGATGCCTGCTGTAGTTCCAGTAATAAGCCTCCTGCGGGGCTATTGGAAGAATAATTGCATATAATAGCCTGAATATCGTAATACCGGATATAAAATAGAATAGCTTTTTACTAATGCGCATCGAATGTCCTCAAGCTGAATAGCATACCGGTTGCAAATGAAACGAAAAGATCATTATCTGATAGTGACTTCGCCAGATCGAGCCTTAAGACCCGCGACGTGGATGACCTCGTCAAACCGAAACGCAGCCCGATTCCAAGATCGGATTTAAGATCTTTGGGATCGATATTCTCTCCCCTGTACCAGACATTGCCGATATCGAAAAAAGCGGCGGCGCCCAACCTGACGGTCAGGATTTCAAGAGGGAAATAGAATCTATATTCCAGATTGCCCAGGGCCAGCCTGTTTCCCGAAAACTCATATGCAGAATATCCTCGCAATCCGTTCCTACCGCCCAGGATAACCTGATAATTGTCTTTCTGTCGCCAGGCGAAATCCGTCAATCCCCTCAGGGCCAATACTTGAGTGGCGCCGGTCTTATAATATAGCATTGCCTCTGTTCGATGTCTTATCTCTACATTACGGTCGCTGTGGTGCCACCACCAGACAATATCCTTCGCCCCCAGAAAAATCCGATCCGCTGGTCTTGACAGAACACTCAACGAGATTTCCGGCCTGGTCCCTTGAAAATCAGCGCCGAACTCCGATAGCGATCTCCCCACGGAAAGGCTCAACGATGCGCCCAAGGTCAGATCCTCGGGAGTGCCCGCCTCGTCAAGAAAGCGCGCCAGGTCATATTCGATAAGTGAAAAGCCAACACCAATTGAAGGATATGATCTTGTCTCATCGGCAGGAATCAAATAATTGAAGGGCGAGTCGATATTCTCCGGAGAATAATCGCGGGAGTTATAGGTGTAGTCTAAATAAAAATCCGCTCTTCTAAAACGACCCAGAGAGTAGATTGTTTTCAGATCAAACTTATAAATCGTTCTATTGTATCTGAAAAACTCTTCGCCCTCAAAGAAGAGCCTGCCGATACCTGAATTTTTCATGTACCTTGTGCTAAATCCCGTGTTGACGGAAAGAGAATACTGCGGGCGAGCAAGGGAAAACGAAAAGCCTTCTCCAAGCGTATAGTCGGCATAGTAGAGGCTGGTTGCCAATCTTGAACCGCCGAGCCTGTCCTCAGCGACAAAAAACGAGTAGCCGTCCTGCTCACTGCCAGCCTGAGCAGAGAGTTCCACCGTCTGCCCGTAACCGAGGAAATTCACCTCCGATGCGGCTGCACCGATTACGTAATCGCCGCCGCCAAGCTCAGAGAATATAGAGACTTTAGTGCTCCAGTAGTCTATCGTCGTGACAGTCAGGTCAACACCATCAGGACCGTTCGGTTCTGCGGTCACAAAAGCCTCCCCTATGAAACCACGCAGCCTGAGGTTTCTTTCGCTTTCGATGACTTTGTTTATGTCGAAGGGCTCACCGATATCAAAGAGCAACTCGCTTCTTACAACCGTTTCTCTGGTCTTGATATGGAGACTGTTCGCCCATCTATAATAAAATCGTGTATTTTCTTCCATGAGATCGTCAAAAACATTTTTTCTGACAATTTCGATTCTTTTGATAATTTTGCCCTCGTAACCCGAGAGATCTTCGGTTCCCGCCTTAACTTCCAACAGGAATGCTGATCCCGCCATGGCAACGAAAGCGGCTGTGAGAATTCCGGCTATTCTCATAGGAACATGGCAGCAGCTTCGGGCAGGATTTGATGCTCCACCTTCAGTACCCGGGCCGCCAGCGATTCGGGGGTGTCATCCGCTAAAACCGGAACCGTTCGTTGAATAAGAATAGCCCCGTGGTCATAGATCTCATCGACTATATGGACCGTAGCTCCGGAGAGCTGATCTCCGGATTCGATAACGGCCTTGTGAACATTGGTCCCATACATCCCTTTGCCGCCGTATCCGGGCAGCAGCGCGGGATGGATATTGATTATTCGGCTTCTGTATTTTCTTACGACCTCTATCGGAACAAGCTTCATATAGCCCGCCAGCACAACGAGATTTATATTGTTTTCATCGAATACCTCGAAGAGCCTGGAGACGAACTTCGCCCTTTCCGAATAAGTCTTCCCGCTTATATGATAAGCCGGAATATTTTCCTTTCTGGCCCTCTCCAGCGCATAGGCGCGTGAATTATTGGAGATTACCGCGGCCACCTCACCCCTCAAAATCCCTCCTTTAGAGGCATTCATCAAAGCCTGAAGGTTCGTTCCATTGCCGGAGGCAAAAACTGCGATTGAAAGATCAGCCATCTTTTATCCTGGCCTTAAACATGGATTTCAAATGCCCTTCAATCATGCCCGGATAAGCAATTCTCCTGAGTTTCGTTCTGTATTTGCCCTAAGAAAAACTCTCCCACCGCCGACATTTTTTTGTCTGCAATCCGGGCTTCACTCCCGGACAACTTAAGAGATGCCTATTCTGCGGTCAATATGAATCATTGTAGTTTTAGATCCAGACGAGGGACTTTTGCTTGTATTTGTTGGATTCTAAGATATATTGAGAAAAAGAAATATCAGGAGGTCAAGAATGAATTCAGGTAAATGCTTTGTTATTATCATCATTACAGTTCTTATGATATCGGGCACAATCTCCGCCAAGAAGCCACCCGGTCCCGAGAGTATTGTGTCAATTGACTACGTAGTGCCGGAACCTGCAAGAGAAGGAATGTTACAGGATAAGATTTCATCCGACGGTTATGCGGAAAGGCTTTATTATCCTGCATTTTCTACCGGTTCTACCGATCAGCAGACGATCGTGGAGGATTTTCTCAAACAATATTCATCGCTTCTGGGTATTGATCAAGGTGGTTCCGACCTGGAATTGATCTCCGCTAAGAAATCCCTTTCGGCTTACCACTATAGATATCAGCAGGTTTATAAAGGAATTCCGGTTTTTGCATCACAGGTTTTAATAAATGTGACTTTCGATGGTACCATATCATCAGTAGTCTCAGATTATAAGCCTGGCATAAATGTGCCCACACAACCTTCAATTTCTCCGGAACTGGCTATCGCAATTGCAGCCGCGGACATTGACGTTCAATCATACCGGGGCGAACCTGATTTTGAACTCGTTGTATATAAGGCAGGCAATGATCCTGCCCTTTGCTGGAAGGTATCGATCCTTGCCGACGATCCTCTCGGGAACTGGCAGGTTTTTGTCGATGCGATAACCGGCTGGATTGTCCACAAATCGAATATTCTGTGTTTCGAAGATGGTTCCGGATATACATTCGATCCCAATCCCGTGGTCTCGGAGCGAACCCTCAACCTGCCGGATTCCTCTGACCAAAACTATGATGCTCTGACTGCAGCCCGTTTTGATGTAATACTGGAGGAACTGGATCCACCCCAGGATGGTCGCTATTATCTCTCCGGTCCGCATGTGAACACCGATCCTACATCCAACAGGGCCAACGAAGACGATCCCGATGCATTTCATTATAATCGCTATGATGACAGGTTCGAGGAGGTGGTAGTCTATTACCAGATTAGCACCTGCCACAGTTTCTATGAATCACTCGGTTTCGATAACATCATGAATTTCTCGATAGGGGTCAACGTCAACGGTACCAGCCAGGATAATTCCTGGTATAACCCGGGAAACCGCCAGCTAACCTTTGGGTTCGGCGGAGTGGATGACGGCGAGGACTGTGACGTGGTGATACACGAATATGGCCACGCCACTCAGCACGATCAAGTGCCGGGATGGGGCCAGACCCATGAGGGTGGTTCCATGGGGGAAGGATTCGGCGACTATATAAGTGTGGCCTTCGCCCATCCGGTATTCAACGACTGGGACGAGGCCCAGGTTTTCGACTGGGATCTCGGTCCCGTCGAGCATTTCTGGCCCGGCAGACGGGTCGATGAGAATAAACACTACCCCGAGGATATGACAGGCAGTGTTCACGCCGATGGGGAGATTTGGAGCAGATGTCTATGGGATATGCAGAATTCTATCGCCTACGATACGGCTGCGCAATTGGTTCTGGAATCCCACTTCTATCTGACGCCCTCTGCCCAATTCATTGACGGTGCCAATGCCATCGTCCAGGCCGATGTTAATTTGTATGAAGGCGCACACCTGATGGCTATCGGACAGGCATTTGTAGACAGGGGGATTTTCGAGGAAATGCCGATCGTGCTCGAAATTTATCATCAGCCCCTGGGGGATACCGAGGATATCGATGGGCCTTATGAAGTGCTGGCGACATTCGATCATACTAATCCTCTTGATACGGTTCAGATGTTCTACAGATACGATCCTGATCCGGAATTCATTGTGATCGATATGAATCTCACCGGCAACCCGGACGAGTACCAGGCTGATATCCCCGGGCTCGGCGAGGAGTCATTAGTGCTTTATTATATAAGGGCCGTGGATAGCTGGGGCATCATCAGTGTACTGCCCGTGACGGCTCCTGACAGCCCGTTTGAATTTTTTGCCGGAATCGATACGGAAATCCCCGTAATCGTTCATGAACCTATGGATGATTTTCCCGAAATATATTGGCCGCCATCAGTGACGGCGCAGGTGACCGACAACATCGGCGTCGATTCCGTATGGATGGAATTCCGAATAAATACCGGCCCCATTCAAACAGTCGATCTGATCTATAATGAGGTTGACAGCGTCTGGCAGGGTGAATTCACCGAATTTGCCGAAGGCGGCGATTTTATCGAATATCGTCTGAAGGCCAGGGACACGTCATCAAACGGAAATATATCATACCTGCCGGAGGATGGCTATTTCTCGTTCGATGTCCTGACTATGATCACGGTTACGTATATGGCCAATGAAAGCTTCTCTATACCCGACGATCTTACCTCCGGCGTGAATGACACAATTTTCGTCACGGAGAATCTGGTGATATACGAGCTTGACGTGTTGGTCGATATCAGCCACCCGTACATTGGTGATTTGATCATTTTCGCTCGCGGCCCGGAGGCTGGCGTCACATTTTTGCATTACAGGTCCGGCGGGGATGCCGACGATATTTACGGCTGGTATGATGAAGATATTCCTCCAGACGGCCCTGGTGATATGGACAACTTCGTCGGCTATCAATCTGCGGGCCCATGGCGTTTCCACGTCTCGGACAGAGAGGAAGGCAATACAGGCACACTCAACAACTGGGGCATCAGGATAATCGGGACAGGTGAAGTTACAAAGACGGAAGATGAAACTGTTCAGCTTCCGTCGAGCCTCTCGCTCAGGCAGAATTATCCGAATCCCTTTAATCCATCGACTAATGTCTCATTCAGCCTGCCGCAGGCCGGCCAGGTTCGGCTTGAGATTTTCGACCTTCTCGGCAGACGAGTTGCCGTGCTGGTCGACCGCGCTCTTTCCGCGGGCGAGCATCTTGTTATCTGGGATGGCAGAACAGACAATGGCCAATCGGTATCATCCGGAATCTATTTTGCCAGATTAACAGCCGGCGATGAAACTGCGGTTATCAGGATGTCGCTTTTGAAATAGCGACTTCACTTAGAAGCCAACAAGGGACTATCGTTTAGATAGTCCCTTTTCTTTTGGGTCTTTTCCCCTACCCCCGGAGGTTGAGGGAGGGAAGTTGAAAAGACTTATTAGTATGAGTTCCTCTTAATGCAAAAAAACGCTTGACATTTTTATAGAATAAGTTATCCATATTAATAGATAAGCATAATTTTCATCTGCGATTGGCAAGCAGGAAAAATACCTCATAAGGAGGCTATGATGAGAAGTGTTATGATTTTCTCTCTGGCATCTCTTTTACTCCTGGCCGGGAATGTCTTTGCCTTTGATCCGCTTTTTTATGCCAGGATCGACTACCGGGTCGGGAATAATCCTCAGTCAGTTTTCGCGGTTGACCTCGATGGCGACGGCGACAATGACATGGCCACGGCTAATTATGATTCCCACAATCTCTCAGTCCTTCTGAATAACGGTGACGGGACATTTCAGGCGATGGTCAATTACGGGGCCGGGTATGGTCCTGTTTCAGTTTTCGCGGTTGACCTCGATGGCGATGGCGACAATGACCTGGCCGTGGCTAATTATTATTCCGCCAATCTCTCAGTCCTTCTGAATAACGGTGACGGGATATTCCGGCAGGCGGTTAATTACGGGGCCGGGGATCATCCTCATTCAGTTTTCGCGGTTGACCTTGATGGCGACGGCGACAATGACCTGGCCGTGGCTAATGAATATTCCGACAATGTCTCAGTTCTTCTGAATAACGGTGACGGGATCTTCGAGCAGGCGGTTAATTACGGGGCCGGGGATGGTCCTTATTCAGTTTTCGCGGTTGACCTCGATGGCGATGGCGACAATGACCTGGCCATGGCTAATTTTAATTCCCACAATCTCTCAGTCCTTCTGAA
>SDBT01002471.1_pt1 | contig 32634 bp, 20 predicted proteins | sample 2277101 | NCBI WGS metagenome assembly SDBT01 (sample SAMN10404973, study PRJNA504765) | marine sediment metagenome | isolation source: marine sediment core GS10_PC15, 103 cmbsf | place: Arctic Ocean: Southern Knipovich Ridge | collected 2010 | reverse complement strand
AAAACAAAGGCCATCGCAAATTCATTGGTTGTTGGCTTTTAGCACGGGTACCGCTACTGAAAAGTGATCCGCTGTCCTACTGATTACAATCTCTTTATCGGTGAAGTAGCTGTATTGTTGCCTGATATTCGATAACCCGGTTTCGGTGGACCCACTGGCCACCGGCTTTAATTGCAGGTTGTTCACCACCGAAATGCTGTCATTGCTCCTGGAAATACTTATTGTCAGGGGCTTAGCAGCAGATATCTCGTTGTGCTTCACACAGTTTTCAATCAGAAGCTGCATGGTCATGGGCACTATCAAATCATCCTGGTCAGCCTGAACATCAATGGTGATGGACAATTTATCCTCGAACCTGGTTTGCAGCAAAAAAGCGAAGGATGAGATGAATTCGAGTTCCTCGGTTACTGGAACCAACTCCTTGTCCCTGCTATCCAGCACATACCTGAACAGCTGACTCATCTGGGTAATGAATTTGACTGCCTTTTTCCTGTCTTCATACACCAGGTTGCTCAATACATTGAAACTATTAAACAGGAAATGCGGATTGATCTGGTTCTGAAGTGATTCATACTTATACATCAGCATTTCAGCCTTAAACCTTTCCGCCTCAAGCAAAGAGTGTTTCCATGACCGGAAAAATCCAATGGCCAAAAATACTATTGAGACAGCAAATGAAACCAGTATCGCAGTAACACTCGATTTTAATGCCCATTGTACCGGGTTTTCAGGTAAAGTATTAAATACAATGCGGGTCATAATTACCGTAACAACAATAAAGGCGAAAACAGAGTACACGATGATAGAAATACTGCTATAAATGGCCCGCTTTCCAGGGTGCTCCTGCCAGCTTATCTTTTTGTCCAGCAAACTGAAAATATAACTGTGTCCCAGCCATTGTGTAAAACAGATGACAAATGCCCATGAAAACGTGATTAGAAATTCATGGGGATTGTCGGAATTGTCTCTAAAATATACCAGTGATATGATCAGTGCCAATAATAGACTGCCAGCCAGGTTTCTATAAAACCTGCCATATGGATTGTTTCTGAAATAGGAAGCTTTCATCTGGTGGTACAAGATAGAACCTTTTCTCCTTATTAATCACCGCACGATCTGACTAAATTCTCCACCTGGTCCTTTCCCCATGCCGGATGAATAGGGGATTTCAATTCATAGGAGTCCCATTGTTCCAGTAATTTCTGTGCCGCTTCACACAGGGGTGCTGTGTCAGTGCCAAAATATTGTGCCGTCCCCATTTCATTGGACAACTTGATATACAATGCCCTCGGATTCTCCGGATCAATGCCCAGTGCTTTGCCGATGGATGCAGCTATCAGAGGAGATGTGGTCTGGGCACGTGACGGGGGATCTACCACCAGTCTGCCCGTGTGATAAAATGCCTGAAGGGTATATGCTTCTGATTCCCCGGGTGCCATCTCCAGCATTTTTTTAATCGAAATCTCGGCCACATCCAGGTACTCATCCTTACGCCCGGCACCCGAGTTGTCTATAATACTCATGAGGATATAACACTGGGCTTCGTAATAGAGGGGCAACCACTCGCCCGTTTCAACATTGGAAATCACCCTGAACTTGTTGGCCAGATCCTGGAAATCTTCAGGCGATTGACAGGTAGCGAACTGACTTATAGTTTCGCCCATCTTCTTGTAGTACTTTTCATTTGCACTCAGGGAGGTTGCGGCAATAAGTGCCACGCTGCATAATAGAATTGCTCTTTTCATATCTGTTTGATTTTGTTAATTGATTTTATCTAATTGGTTAATGTCTCCGCTTTTCGACAGGGTGATGAAGCATGCCAGTATAAAGAATCGTTTGGATCCGGGTAGCTTTGGTGCACTGTGATATACCCCTTCACCATCGGGGATGGAAGCATATGTTTGACCGAACTCCTGTTCAAATCCCAGGAGATTGGATACAGAGAAGTAAAAGATTACATTCTGCCGGTGAATATAGCTCCAGTTTGCATCAATCGATTGATAGGGAATTGTTTTTTCACTATTGAATGCTTCAACGTTGGGATTGTTATAATAGCGGGGGGATGAATACCTGTATGTTCCGCCTACCAGTGATCTCAACCTGTTGAACCAATGTTTATACACCAAGGTCAGGTTGTGCCTGCTAGAAAAATCGGGTACTGCTTCATAGGGAAAGTTGAGATAGTTTCTTTCAGCTTCAATAAATGAATAGGATATCCAGTATTCCCCATTCTCCAGGCTCTTTCTATCTCTCCAGAACAGGTCCAGTCCGTATGCATATCCGTAACCGGAATTGTTGATTTCGGTATACTCATTTGTTTCGCTGATTCGATACTTTACAAGGTTTTTGTAGTTCTTGAAGTATAACTCGGTACGCATTATCCTCCGGTCTCCGTTCAACACATAATTAAGGGTATAATGATCGGCACGTTCAAATGCAAAGTTACTGGTATAGAGGAGAAACTCGTCTTCCGGATCCTGGAAGAACCAACCGTAGGAAAGCGATACCTGGCCCATCTCATTCAGTTTATAGGCGGTTGATATCCTTGGGGCAAGATTTGCCTTCTTCAGGTAGTCGGAATACTCGAACCGGGCTCCCAGTCGGGTGATGAATTTCGATGATGCATATACCTCACCTTCAATAAAACCGGTCATCATATTATTTCTGAATTCATTGGATCCTGTGTGCTCCAGGGAAGGGAATTCTACTTCATATTTCTTTGAGTACAACTCGGTCCCGGCAATGATCTTTGCCCTCTTATTAATCCTGTGTTTGACGGTTATTTTTGCATGTGATCCGTTAAGGTGCTCGTTGAACCGGAGACTATCCACCGAAACGTTGTCTTTATTGCTGGTGTATGAAAATGCTGTAGTAAGGATCCAATCCTTCTTTATTTCTCCGATCCATGATCCATTGATGAAATAGTTATCGTTGATCAGGCTGTATATAAATGTCGAACCAGGATCAATCAGGTTCTGTTCTACGGTCGCCAAACGGGATTGACTGGCACTTGCATAGATCTTCATCATCCCCGATTTCCCTGTTTTTAGCCTGAAACTGACATCACCGGATAGTGCCTGAGGCTCCTTCTCCCAGGTCCTATATTGCGGGAACAACCTCATATAGGGAGCCAGGTTTCTGTAGTTGAAGGTTGAGGTCACAGAGGCATTTTCCCAGGTTTTCGTACCGCCCAGCTCAGCACCCACCGACAACAGCGAAATATTCAATTGGTCCTGCACAGGCATGGCATTGGTTTGCAACGAAAGGACTGAGGATAGCGCCTGGCCGAATTCGGCAGAATACCCCCCGGTGCTGAACATGGTTCCGCTGAACATAAACGGGCTGAACCTCCCCCGTACGGAATTGTTGGGTGAGGAAGAACTGTAGGGAACATACACCAGGGTACCGTCAATGAATGTTTTGGATTCACGGCTATCGCCACCCTTCACAAACAGCTTACCCGATTCTCCAACAGTGGTAGTTCCCGGGAGGGCCTGCAAAGCCCCATAGACATCACCGGCAGCACCAGCCGTGGTCACCATATCGATTGAACTTAAAGCAATTGATTTCTTTTTATCACCGGCTTCAAACGTACCTGCAGAAATGGTCACTGCAGTTAACTCATTGAATGCCTCTTTTAGTTCAACTTCCGGTAACTGAAGAGCCGTGCCTTCCAACGTAACTTCTGTTTTATAGGTTTCAAAACCTACAAATTCAATACATAGAACATGCTTTCCCACCTCATTGGTAACCAGGTTATATGCACCTTCACTATTACTGGAAGTCCCGTCATATGTGCCTTCGAGATATACATTGGCACCAACCAGGGATTCCCCGTACCCATCTGAAACTGCACCTTTAATGGTCGTCTGGCCAGTTAGATTGAGGCTGCCAAGAATGGCCATTGTATAGAGCAAAGTGTATTTCATATACTTCAGATTCACAAAGTTTCATTTGATTGAACATTGCAAATTTGAGATATGGTCACTTAAACAGGAAATAAGAATTACTGAACTGTCGAATTATAGCGATGAATTGTAATGCGGATCCGCAAAACGACTGTTTCTTTCACATAAAGTCAGATTTCACCACTTCGATTTCCGCTTTTTCTGCTTCCGTTTCTTTTGATATTCATCTTCTTGATCCAGAAGCGATTGCCAGTCATCTGATCTCTTTTCCTCGGAGAGGTCCATTGTATTCTGGTAATCACCTTTCGATAGTTCTACCCTGTAAATCGGTTTTCCCAGGTTCTTCTCTATGGTGGCTAACAGTTCTTTCTCTTCAGGGCTACAGAACGAGATGGCCTGTCCTTTTTGAGTGCCACGTCCGGTCCTTCCCACCCTGTGTATATAATGCTCTGATGATTCAGGGAGATCATAATTTACCACATATTCCACATCCGGAATATCAATTCCCCTGGCACTTACATCGGTGGCAATCAAAACTTTCAACTCTCCGTTTCTGAAGCTTTGCATGGTGCGTTCACGCTCTTCCTGCAGTCTGTCACTGTGTATACTGTCGGCTATGACACCCACTCTATCCAGTGCTTTTTTTACACGCTCAGCCCTGACCCTGGTTCTTACAAAGACCAGTATTTTCCTGTCAGCATTATTCTTTACCACATCTTCCAGGAAAAAACGTTTGTCATCCATCTCAATATGGACAACGGCGTGTTCAATGTTCTTTGCCACAGGGTCTTTCGGTGAAATCTGGATGCGGATGGCATCGGTAACCAGGGAGTATGCAATTTTTTTGATCTTCTCGTTGATGGTGGCAGAAAAAAAGAGGGTCTGCCGCTTCCTGGGGAGATGATGCATCAGATCGCGAATGTCTTTAATAAATCCCAGATCGAGCATGTGGTCGGCCTCATCCAATACCAGTATTTCCACCCGTTTTAGCAGCAGTGCACCCTGACTTACAAGATCAAACATTCTTCCTGGTGTGGCAATCAACACATCCACGCCTTTGTTGAGCTGTTCAATTTGTGGTTCCTGATCCACTCCACCATGAATAGAAAAAGAGGTGATTCGGGTATGTTTGCCAAGCGATTTAAAAACAGTTTCTGTCTGCAGAGCCAACTCGTGGGTAGGTACCATCACCAGGCACTTCACTCCATCCGGTCGTCCGCTGATTTTCCTGGCCTGCAATATGTGTAGCACCGGTATGGCATATGCTGCAGTTTTCCCAGTACCGGTTTGTGCAATGGCCAGTACATCCTCCCCTTTCAGAATGGGAGGAATGGATTTATATTGAATATCAGTGGGCTTTTTATACCCCAGTTTTGAGATACTGGTTTTAATTCCCTCAGCGATGTTGTATTGTTCAAATTTCATATATGCTCTGTTTTATTTCAGCCACTCTATGATTTTTTCATAAATCAGCTGCTCTTCACCCGCAAAGGAATGCGTAAAGTTATGGGCAACATCCTTTTGGGTATATACAATTTTTGGATAGGTCAGATAACACGATTTCTTACCAACCTCAGCAGAAGTCCCATTTCCTAACCGGGGATTGACAAGCAGAACTTTCCGGGGATAGAGAGCCGCAATGAGGTCAGGTAGATCATATTGTTCAATCGCTCCCGCCACGGTCGATGGAATAAACTCCGGTAAGTATTCACGGGAAAGGGCTACATCGGCATAACTTACCAATGGCTCTATCAGGCAAACCTTTTGAATGGTCTTATCAAAAACGGCCGCATGCAGCAATTCACTACCGGTGACCCCCAGAGCTATCGCTGAAACAGTCTCAAATTCTCCAATAACGGTTTTAATAAAATGCACGATCCTGAGGATATCTTCGGCCCTCATGCCCACAATGGACTTACTGGTTAGAATTCCTGCAAACCACTGATTGAATGAAGTGTTATCAATATAGGCATCTCCCTTCAAATAGCCTGGCCCCAGGCTACCAATGCCAGGAACATCAAAAAGCAATACGGAACAGCCCTGTTTCAGCATTGAATGTACCATCAGACTATCCTTACCCACAGCGTGTTCCATTCCCCGTTCATTCAATACAAGAACAACTTCACCATTCCGCTTTTCAACAGGCATAAACAGGGCTGCAGGCAACATATAGTCACCACTCCCGGGAATCAGGTATTTTTCCATAACAAACTCCTTCTTCACATACCGGCCTGAAAACACAGCCTTTCCAAAATCCGCAGGATATTCAAATCCTGACAATTGTTTGGCTGCATTTTCCACCCTCAGTATATGCTCATCAAAATCCTCACTGGATCTGTAAAACTTTAATTTTGCGAGTTGATTCTTAACAATTTTTCTGTTTAAAGAGTAGAGCGTCTCACCCTTCAATGATGTTGCCAGCTGACCGGTTTCAGTGGCCCATAAATCTCTCTCTTCCAATACCTCCACGTCAAGATCATCCGGACTTCCGGGATTGTCCAGGTACTTCTGAAAAAAAGCATACATGGCCTCTCGGTTCTTTTTTGTGGAAGCATGAGCATCATCATCCTCAACCATGCTCATATGCTCTCCGGCTCCCAGTCCATCATAAAACCGCTTCACTTCATCAAAGGTTTCCCTGGCACCCTGAATACTAAAAAAGTCACGGGTGGTTGTGATCATCAAGCCGGGTTTGGGTGCCCTGACCTCCAACAGATCTGCATGATCAATCCCCTCACTGATCATATGGACCAGATTTTGTTCGGCATCCTGTGGTCCTATTGATTTCAGTACATATTCCATACTTGTAATAAAGCATTCAGGGGCTGCAGCCAATATCCTGTCATCCATGGCCGCAGTATAGGCTGTCTGGGTACCACCACCCGATCTTCCTGTCATCCCAATTCTTTCCGGATCAACTTCTTTCCTTGTGAGTAAATAATCGACACTTCTGATTCCATCCCAGATGAAATATTTTGCAGGGGAATATCCGGAAATATAACATTGCGCCCCGGGATAGGAATGTTCAACCGTAGGTCCAAAACGGGATTTCCCCTTCGTTTCATCATAATATTGTAATCGTTCTCCCTGTCCTATGGGATCAAATGCCAGAACAACGAAACCCTTTTTTACCAGGTTAATGATAATGTGCTGATAGGTTTCACTGCGGAAACCATTTGTGGTGTGCCCGCTCGCATAAATGACAGCAGGGGCTTTTCCTTTTTTGTTTTCAGGCAAAAACAGGGCAGCTGTTACATAGTATCCCGGAATGGATTCATAAATAACCTTCTCAACCCTGTAATCCTTTTTCTTAATTACACCGGTAACGCGCGCATTCAATGGGGTTTTTGCCGGCAAAGGCCCCACAAGTTGTAACAACTTATTCTTAACAAAATCCTGTCTTACCAGGTAGTCATTTTTTGTATGCAACTGTTCAACTGCTGTTTTTCTTTTCTGAATTTGTTTAAAAGCCAGCGAACAGGAGGTTTTATACATGGAGTTCTCCACATCGGAATAATACTTCCAGAAGTCAAACAAATTAAGATCATCCTGGGATTGCACCGGTTTAAGAAAGGTCAGAAAGAGGACCAGGGAAAGAAGAAGTATGTTGTATTTCTTAGCAAAATTCTTTGCATGTCCTTCTGTTGGTGACATGACCGCCAGAATTTCTGCTTCCGGAACCAGTTTTAAAGATTCTGCGTGAATGGTGGAAATAAACTGTGATCCGATAAGTCCTACTCCTACTTTTTTATTCATCTCCAGATGGTTTAAACTGCAAAATACCTATTTTACCCGTGCTACCTGATCTCTGGTGTGCAAATTCTAAATATTTTTGATTACTTTTGTCAAAATTTCTTAGCCGACATTCTTACAAGGCAGTTTTCCCATCTACCGGGACCCCTCTCTTTTTTTTCTGATTCAGCTAAGGCCAGCGATCCTTTAACAGTTCGCTGATAACCAATATTTCAGCCAATTATGGCTGTGTAAAATCAATTTTATGAGTAATACAACATTTAAGAAAAGACAAAGAATCAATTCAGCACAAGTTAAATACAACCGCTCAGGTTCGCATAATAACTACCGGAATTCTTCCAGACCGGGTTTAAAGACGTCAACACTTGACCCTTCCCGCCTGGTGAAAGCAGTAAGTCAGACAGCAGTGAAAGACTTTCGTTCTGATCGTCTCATCAGTGAGTTACCAATCAGCATGAAGCTTAAACACTGCCTGGAGAAAAAAGGCTTTGAAAGGCCTACTGAAATTCAGGACAGAACACTTGAAGCATTGATGCAAGGCAAGGACCTGCTGGGCATTGCGCAAACGGGAACCGGAAAAACCGGGGCATTCCTGGTACCTGTTATAGAAAAACTGCTTCACAAAAGGGTGAATCCTTATGCGCTGGTGGTGGTCCCCACTAGTGAACTGGCACTGCAGGTGGAAGAGGAATTTCGAAGCATGACCAGGGGATTGGGTTTATACAGCACATGTTTCATAGGAGGCACCAACATCAACAGGGACTTGCAGGCTCTTAGGAGACATAGTCATGTTGTTATCGGGACACCAGGCAGGTTGCTTGACCTGACAGATCGAAAAGCGCTTGATCTCAGTAAGTTTAAAACGCTGGTACTGGATGAGTTTGACCGCATGCTTGATATGGGTTTCATTCATGATGTGAAGCGCATTCTCGACGGTATGCATCAACGCAATCAAACCATGCTGTTTTCTGCCACCCTTGATAAAACGCAACAATCCATGATTAACAGCATTCTTCGAAATCCTGTAACTGTAAAGGTAAGCAGCGGAGATCGTCCCGGTGATACCATAGAGCAGGACATTATTCGACTGAAATCCGGTGAGGACAAATTCAAGGTGCTGCACGCAATGTTAGCCCGGGATGATTTCAAGAAAGTGTTGTTGTTCGAGGAAACAAAACACCGGGTAAGCAGGTTGTGTGTCAAATTAAATAAAGCCGGTATCCCGGCCGATCAGATCCATGGCAACAAAAGCCAGAATGCGCGGCAGGCTGCACTTAAAGCATTTAAGCAGGGACGTGTTCGTGTGCTGGTGGCAACAGACGTGGCATCCCGTGGCCTTGACATTTCAGATGTTTCACATGTGATAAACTACCAGGTTCCACAGACACACGACAGCTACATTCACCGCATAGGACGTACCGGTCGGGCCGGAAAGGTTGGGAAAGCTCTTACTTTCGTAGCTTAGACAACAGGCTCAGTCCTTCAGCATGAAAACACACAATTCAAAATGAAAAATTTAGTATCAATTTTGCTGCTGTCACTTCTGTGGTCCTGTTCCTCTAAAGAAACCAAAATCTATGAATGGCGCGGTGAAGATCGATCGGGTATGTATCCGGATACGGATTTGTTAAAAGAATGGCCCGAAGGCGAACCTGAGGAGCTATGGTCGCTGGAAGACATTGGTCATGGTTTTGGTTCCCCTGTTTTTGTGGATGACATGTTCTTTATTACGGGTGAGATTGACAGCATGGCCATTCTTTTCTGTTTTAACCTGGATGGTAAGAAACAATGGCAGAGTGAATTTGGAAAGGAGTGGGTAACCACTTTTCCCGGATCCAGATCGGCTCCCACCATTACCGGTGACCTTATATATGTGGGTTCGGGATTGGGAAATCTATATTGCCTGAAGAAAGAGAATGGCGAAACTGTCTGGTCCACTGATTTTCACAGAGACTTCAGCGGGATTCCTATACTGAATGGACACTCGGAAGCAGCTGTGGTTAAAGGAGATAAAGTATTCTGGACACCGGGCGGCAAGGAACATAACGTGGTGGCCCTGGACCGTTTTAACGGAGAGGTGATCTGGAGTCACCCTGGTCATGAAGAGCGGTCTGCATACAATCCTTCCAGTCTGATTGTACTTCCCCACCGCAGTATTTTTGTGACATTTTCGGCCTATCATTTAATGGGATTTGATACCGGGACCGGTGAGCTGCTCTGGTCACATGAGCAGAATAGCTATCCGCCTGATAAAAGAACCATCGGTTATGGAGACACCCATGCAAATTCCGTAATCTATGACAATGGATCCATCTATTACGCTGCAGGCGATGGAAATCGCGGAGTGAAACTTGACCTTGCGGAGGATGGTTCTGAGATCACTGAGGTCTGGATAAATCCTGAATTTAACAGCTTTATGGGTGGAATTGTAAAGATCGGCAACTATCTCTACGGAAGTGGCAACTCGAACAGGGAACTGACTGCAATCGATGCTACCACCGGTCAATTGACCGGCTCACTTAAGATCGGGAGCGGTGCTATAATTGCAGCGGATGACATGCTTTATTACTACAATCAGCGGGGGGATATGAAGCTCATCAGCTATGACAAGGGAAAAATGCAGGAGATCAGTTCATTTAAGATCACCAAAGGAACCAAACAGCATTTTTCACACCCGGTTATCTATAAAAGGATATTGTATCAAAGGCATGGGACCGTTTTGATGGCATTCGATATCCGGAAGTAATGGATTTTTTGTACATTATTGAGCATTTCAAACATGCTCCCTGATGATCGATGGTCATACGAATGCCAGTAAAGGCAGATCCAGTACGAGGTTAAGAGAATTCCTTATTCGTCTTAGGCAGAGGGGTTTTTTTAAATATGTGGGCAGGAATCTTCTGTTTATCATCCTTGCGTATGCCTTCATTGTTTTCGTGGTCTACCTGACAGGAAAATACCTGGTCGATTACAACCGGATATTCCAGGGTTTTATAAACCATCTTTCCGATGAATTTGTGATCATTCTGTTTTTTATATCAGAATCCTTTACCGGCATGATCCCCGTGGACCTGTTTGTGGTGTGGACCCAGAAATTCGACAGGCCCCTGCCCTTTCTGGCCCTGCTGGGAATTTTATCTTATGCCGGAGGGATTATTTCATACCAGATCGGATTATGGATCTCCAGGTGGCCCAGGGTTAAAGCCTATACAGAAAGGAAATTGAGCAATTATATTGAACTTGTGGACAAATGGGGCGGGGCTTTCATTGTTATTGCTGCTTTGTTCCCTTTTACGCCCTTTTCGCTTGTGGTGATTGCAGTGGCCATGTTCAAATATCCCTTCCGCCTCTTTTTACTCTATGCCATTGCACGACTGGTCAGGTTTGTGATTCAGGGTGTTTTCTTTTTTGATTTGCTGAAGGTGCATTCATGGGTGGGATAGGTATCAATTGGAGGTCAGAACAAGCCCCATATACTCATCCAGGTGCTCCTGGTATACATCCCTTGGAGAACAGTCCAAACGATGGCAAATTGATGCCGCATAGCCAACTGCGGCACCCGTACAATCAATAAAGTAAGGTGCAAGGAATCGTATCTTCTCACCTGTGGAGGTATGCCTGGCATCCACAGATGCAATGGTAAAATCATTTGTTTGAGCGCTGAAGGCCCGGTATTCCAGGAAAAGACGGATATTGGGGTATCCTTCCATGTTCCTGTGTCGTTTCTGCTCATCCGCCAGAGCAGCAATGGAAGCAGCGCATCCTGCAATTCCGCCTCCCACAACAACAAGATCAAAGTCCATGGTTGTTTCAGGGATCTTCGTATTTCCTGTGAGTCGGTCTCTGAATTCAGACAAGAAATCAATTTGGTTGGTAGGTGCCCTGTACCTCTTATTGAAGTATATGGCATCGCACCTTGCATTAAATCCAGTCAGGTCCTCAATCTCGAGGAGAGCCGGACTGTTGTCCACGTGCACCTTTCCTGCATAATTCCAGCCCCAACCCCTGTAATTACCCATGGTTTTTTCTAACTGCACGTCATCAAGCAGAAGGTTGAATCGACCCGGTGCTTCCCAGTTTCCGGGGGCCCAGTCTTTTGTACGGGCCCAAACATGGTAGGTCCCTCTTTTTGGAAAGTCGACCTTTGTTGATGCATTTTCAACCGGTTCACCCATGCCATGAGCCATCAGGTAAGGTGAGCCCATCTGCTCCACGAACTGGGGATCAACCACCCATCCCCCGTGATTTTCAAAACTTTCACACTCTACCAGCAGCTCCTGCTGGCATCCCGTGAGAAGGAAAAAGGCGGGAACCAGGAGCAAAAGAATGAACAGCAGGTTCTTCATATTGATGTTCTATTAAAGTGTTACTCACTGGCCGTATTTGTTCCCCTTTGTGATCCATTCCCATGTTCCTGTACGAAAGGGTGAAGCAGGGAGGTCTTCACTGTTGAACAGGTTGGCCTCCACAGGGTAATTTCTCCATGCATACCGGACGTATTTTGGATCCCTTATTTTTTCACTCCATACCTCCACAGTACGGGCATCCAGGATCCTTCCCATGGCCAATTCAAACACGATGTTGTCGGACGAAACCTCGAACCCCATTAAGTAACCATAGTCACCTGTTACTTTCAATCCTTCTCCAGCCTGGCTGAAGGTGATTTTCATTTTTTCCTGATTTACTTCGGCCTTTTCCAGTACCGGGCCCGAGTAGGTAATATCCTTTTTATACACAAAGTTTAGTGCCGGGAGGGCCAGACGTTTACCCACATCCCATTTGTTTTGCGGATGTATGTTGGTGGGATGGCCTATATCGGTGGTTACAGCCATGCCAGTGTTTTGAAGGTTCAGGGCACCCCTTTGTGCTTCCCTTAATTCAGGCCATGTTTGAGTGGCGGGCCGTTCATATGCAGCCAATTGTACAAATAGGAAAGGGAAATCTCCCTGTGCCCAGTGCATTCTCCAATCCTTAATCATATCCGGAAACAAACTGGCATATTCAAATGCACGACCAGCATTTGATTCACCCTGGTACCAGATTGCCCCGGTGATCGACAGGTTCAGCAACGGATGGATCATCTGGTTAAACAGTGATGATGGGGCGCCGTTAACATTTACTGTCTTTGGGGAATAAACTGCAAGGTCCAGGGGAGTATCCAGGCTGTACGATATTTTATATTGCCACTCTCCGCATAACAACTGGCTGATTTCAGCATCGTCCACAGGATGGAAGTTCATCGATAATGGATCAGTGATGATTCCACCCCCATTGGCATAGTCGAATAGCCTGACAACTATCTCATTTCCGTGGGGCTTCAGGTATTCTGCTCCAGCTGTGTAATTTCGCCAGCGATTTGGCTCAAAACTTTCTCCTATCTTTTGCCCATTCACCCAGACAATGCCATGGTCGTATAACATACCCAGGTTAAACTGGATATCTTTATCCTGGAATGGCGTGGGCAGGTCAAAGCTTTTGCGAAACCAGATTGCACCGTCGAAGGTATCGAAAAGTTGATTCTCCTTTTCCTGTGGGAGTATGGTCCAATCCCAGGTTTCGTAAGAGCTCCCCGATTTCTGCCATTCATTTGGCAGTCCGGTGCCTTCATAGGCAACCTCCTTTATCATCTCCATCTTTTTCTCCCTCCGCTTCTCCACTGCCGTTTGGCTGTAGTCGATGGTTTTATCAAGCCCGTCGTATATGGTTGCGATGTGATCATATTTTCGGAGTGTCTCCATGCTGGTCCATGCTTCAACGTTCGTACCTCCCCAGCTTGTACTGATCAATCCAATGGGAATTTCGGTTTCTTTCAGCAGGTGTTTTCCAAAATAGTATGCTACTGCGGAAAAATCAATGACCTGTTCACCATCCGCTGTTTTCCAGCCTGTGCCATTCAGGTCATCCCGGGTTGTCAGAGCCATCTCCTTGGTTACCGTGAACATACGCAAATCGGTGAATTTGGATTCCCTGGACTCTGATTCGCCAACTTCCATACTTCGCAAGGTCCATTGCATGTTGGACTGACCGGAGCAAATCCAGACATCGCCAATTAACAGGTTATTCATAACAATCGTGTTCTTACCAATCACTTCAAGTGACAGGGGGGTTGTATTGGCTGACATGGGTTTAAGCTGGATGCTCCAGGCTCCCTCCTTACCTGCCCTGGCTGACCCGACCTGACCATTAAATCGAACTGTGATCTTTTCATTTTTATCTGCCCAGCCCCAGATTTCTATTGGCATGTCCCTCTGAATGACCATATTGTCAGTAAAAATAGCAGGAAGTTTGATTTCTGATCTGCCGGGAACTGAGAATAAAATAAGTGCGAGGAGAAAGATTAGGTTTTTCATGATCACGTTGGTGGTTTAAGAATTAAAATATTTAGTTTTGATTTAATTTTAATTTCTGGTATAAACCTATAAAATCTTTTCATCAACCCTGCATCATCCAGCATTCAAACATTGCCTCACATGAACAACAGCATAATTACTTCAGGGAAGCACATCTGTTTTATTGCCCTTATCATCTCCTCAGGACTAATTTCCTGCGTACAGAAACAGGAACCAAAGAAACCCAACATAGTGATCATTTTCCTGGATGATTCCGGCTGGGCCGATTTTGAGCCTTTCGGGGAAATGGTGGTTGAAACGCCGCACGTTACACAGCTTGCGCAGGAAGGCTGCTCATTCCGGAACTTCTATGTACCGCAGGCGATATGTTCTGCTTCACGGTCGGCCCTGATGACCGGTTGTTATCCCGGGAGGACCAAAGTTTTTGGCGCACATGGTCCCAATGCATGGGGACTTGATACCACCTTTGCAACCATGGGTGAAGTGTTCAGTAATGCGGGTTACGCAACTGCGGCTTTTGGGAAATGGCACTGCGGTGATCAACCGGAGACCAGGTCGTATGCAAGGGGATTTGATGAGACATGCGGACTCATGTACTCCAATGACATGTGGAAGCACCACCCCGAAAATCCGGAATATTGGGGTCAGCATCCCCTCCGGTACTGGGAGAACGGGAAGGTTACCATTGAAGAGGTAACAAAAGAGGACCAGAGTCACCTGACCAGGTGGTACACCGAACATGCTGTTGACTTTATCCACCGCCACCAGGACAGTGCATTCCTGTTGTATGTTCCCCACAGCATGCCCCATGTTCCCCTGTTCTGCAGCGTAGATTTCCAGGGCAGATCCGGAAAAGGATTGTACTGGGATGTTATGCTGGAGGTGGACTGGAGTGTGGGTCAGATAAACCAGGCTTTAAATGCGTGTGGTATTGATCAGAATACGATCGTTATCCTTACCTCCGACAACGGTCCCTGGATCTCCTACGGCAACCATGCCGGGAGAACGCCTTTCCGGGAAGCCAAAGGCACCAGTTTTGACGGAGGTGTCCGATCGGCATGTATCATGAAATTTCCCGAACAAATCGATACCGGTATTATCTCTACTAAAACCTTTTGCTCCATTGACCTCCTTCCCACCCTTTGTTACCTGGCAGGGATCCCATACCCAGGGAATGAGATTGACGGGAAGAATGTATGGGACCTGATTACGGGTAAAGAAGGAGCTGAAAATCCTCACACCTACTATGCATTCTCCAACGGCCGTAATTTTGAAGGAATCATGAGTGGTGACGGCCAGTGGAAATTACATATGCCCCATAGCTACCGGACACTACTGACTGCCGGAGAGGATGGTTTCGCAGGAAAGTATACCCAGGCGAGTATCGATACTGCACTGTTTAATATGGAGACAGATCCGTATGAGACGACCGATGTGATCAAGGAGTACCCGGAAGTTGCAGCAGAACTGATTCACCTCGCTGAGATACACAAAAACAAATTTTACGGAGAATGAGGGATCATTCTCTCCCCGGTCAGGCTAGGAATAGATCTCCCTTCCATCCATCGAAATAGGATGGCTGCATCCAGGCAAGGTTTTTACCCTTGTAGAACGGTTGCAGGGCAAGTTGGATTTCCTTCATCCTGCTTTCGTCCAGGGGTTTGAATTCCTTAAAGATATCCAGGTTGGCTTTCAGCACTTCCATGCTGTCGATGCCAATATTGATCATATGAAAATCCTGCAGGGTGAGTGCCCTGAGAATGTCAATGGATTTAAACCGAACGGAGCTCATTCCAGACCATTGTAAAAATTGATTATCTCATGGAAGCTTTCCACCTGCCCCATTCGTTCCGGATCGGTGTCTTTCCCGTAATACTGATCCAGGAACACCGAGGCCGGACTCCAGACGGTCTGCATCAACCCAAAATAGTTCCCCTTTACCCGGTCGTTGCTGTGCATGCGAAAAAATTGCATCATTTCCAGCTGTGCCTTTGTAACTTCCGGCCGTCTCCAGGGACAGGTGATTACCCGGAATCCCTTCAGTGCAAAGAGTGCTGCAGTAGGTTCAGCCCTTTCGTAATGCCAGTCGCAGATCACAACATCTTTGTGGATCATGTCAATGGCTCCATGGGTATCGTTTTCACTGGCTTCCCATAATCCCAGCCCGGTGGTTTTACCATCTATCAAACGGTCGCCCCAGATCCAGAGCTCCCGGTCATTGCCCACCAGGTGGTCCCGGATCTTATTCACCTCCCCGGCAAAAAGTTCAGCTTTATCCTTACCACTGCATCTAGGACATTCATCCTCCCCTATATAAAAAACCTCATCCATACCGGCATGAAAAGCATGGGCCTCAAATGCATCCATGATCTCATCCACCAGTGCAAACACTACCTTGTGCACATCCGGATGCAATGGGCAATAGCTTTTGCAGTACAACCCGTCATCATTGGGCCACTCATACTCTTCAGGCAATTTAACAGATGGATTCTCATCAAACTCCGGGTACTCTTTCAGCAGGTTGGTAAGCCCGGTATGCCAGGATTGATGCCCAAGGAGATTGATCTGTGGAATAAGCCGGATCCCGTTATCACGGGCCGCACTGACCAACCTTTTCACCTCTGCGTTGGACAGGCCTCCTTTATCCCGGAGGTTGGGATAGGATTCATACTCATAATTGAAATCAATCCTCAGAACCAGGGTATTGATGCCGTTGGGGGCCAGGTCATTTTCCATAAAAGAAAGGAATTGTTCAAGGCGGTCAGGTCCCGGGGCGGCAATACAGAGACCAATGACTTCAGGTGGATCGGGACTTCCTCCCCTTGCCATTGAAAACAACAACAGGAGATAAAGGGTAAGTTTAGCTTTCATTCTGTAAAATAAGACAAATTATTGATTGCCGGCCTACCTCAGGAACTTTTCCCTTTGCTGAAGGTTCAGCAGCCCAAGGAGGAGGAGGATCACGCTACTGATGCCCATGATGATCCTGTTCTGCCTGATGGTCTCCTGCCACACAATATCATTGATATCCCCGGGGATTTCAAAAGGATTCAGAAAGATATTCCATTTGGAATACTCCAAACCTTCGGATAAAATCAGGAATACCAGCCCGAAGATGACCATAATCACTGCTGTGGCATTTCCATTTTTTACCAGCGTGGAGAGACAAAATCCCAGGGTCGAAACAAAAAACACCATTACCATCAGCTGGAGGATCATTCTAAGGATAGGAAAACTGATCAGGGCCCAGTGGGCCAGAACCGAAAAGGGTATCAACAACAGGAATACAAGGACCAGGATCATCACATAACGGACAAGCCATACCTTGTACCTGTAATCAGGTATTCCGAAAATGATCTCCAGTGTGCGCTGGTCAGCGTCGCTCTGAATGCCGAACACCGAAGGATAGAAGACCAGCAGGATGGCAGGAAAGGCAATTAATCCATACATGTCCGAGATATTAAGCTCATTGGAATCCAGGGCAACAACAGTCCCGAAAACGAGGAAGAAAATGAGCGCCGCCAGGATAAAATAGATGAACTTGCCCCCGAAGATAATCTTCATGTTGTACCTGGAGAGGTTATAAAAGTTGCGCAATATGGATTTGAATCCTGACATAGTCTTAAGTGTTGGCAATCCTTTCTTTATCAGAGCGTAGTAACCAGAGGTAGGCATCCTCAAGCAAAGGATGCTCCTGCACAGCATCGTCGAATGGCTTTTCAGCAGAGATACAACGTGCCCTGATGTTGTTTCCGTCACGCATGTGATGGACCACAAGCATATCTTTTGTCGCCTCCTCAAATTTTGCCGCCGGGAGGGTGGCCTTCCAAACCCTGCCCCTGGCTATTTCAGTCATTTCCAAGGGTGTACCGTTAAACAGGACCTCTCCCCTGTTGATCACCGCCATGGTATTGCATGAGCTGGAAATGTCCTCAATAATATGCGTGGAGAAAATCACCACACGATTGCGGCTCAGCTCCACCAGCATGTTCCTGAAGCGTATCCGTTCCCGGGGATCAAGTCCGGCTGTAGGTTCATCCACCACCAGGATACGGGGAAGATGCAGCAGTACCTGTGCGATCCCGATCCGTTGTTTCATTCCTCCCGAATAGGAACCTATCTTTTTGTTGCGATGTTCCCACATGTGGACCGATTCCAGCACCTCCACGATCCTCTTTTTGCGCTTTTCAGGATCTGTGATTCCTTTTAATATAGCCAGATAGTCCAGGTAAGCATAAGAGGACATATTTTCATACATACCAAATTCCTGGGGAAGGTATCCAATGAGGCCCTGTAATTCTTCCCTTTTTTCCTGGGTATCGATTCCATTGATCCATATCTTGCCATAACTCTGCTCCAGAATACCACAAATAATACGGATCATGGTGGATTTACCAGCCCCATTGGGACCCAGCAAACCGAACATACCCGTTCCAATCCGGAGGGATACGCCCTTAAGCGCTTTGAACTGTTCCTGTCGCTGCCCTATTCCAGGCAGCACTGTTACAAACCAGACAAACCAGCGGTAGAGAGGGCGTATTTCTTTGATATCAAACGGGTCCCTTTTTATCAGAATGGAAACGCGGCCTATGGCTATAACCAGGAACCACATTCCACCGGCAAGCAGCGTCATCGCCAGGTTTTCCCACCTTGACTGAAAGAAGAATAAAACAAGCAATGGACCTGAATAACGGAGGATTTCCAGCAGAATGATCAATACCCTTCTGCTTCGAACCCTCATAAAATCGCTGACAATTTGAATCACATAATAGTATACTGCGACTGATGATACCAGTTGCCAGAATCCGCCTACCAGGTAGAACCATGAAAAATAGACCAGGAAACCCAGCAGCGGTAATTGCCAGATCAGTGCTTCCAACCTTGGTTTTATTGCTTTCTCCAGGGTTTGAGCAATTTTTATCATGCGATTTCCAGCCTTGAAATCCCTGATGGTTTTACTCTCTCTGCCATATATTTTAACCAGGTTGGAAATCTCTATCTGAATGGAATCATCTTCAGGAATTATGCTCTCTTTGGCCTTGCGCAGACTACTTGAGACAAACCAGTAAGTGACCGGAACTCCCACCAGCACCAACAATCCGCCTGCCATCTGCCAGACAAACGATTGAATGAAGAGGATTACCAGGATCATTCCTGCCAGTTCCAACAGAAGCAAAGCTATTTTCACAATAAGGTTAAGACTCCTGATCCAGGCCAGGGCTTGTTCAATGCCATTGTAGAGCATGGGAATATAGACCAGGGTAAGCAGGGTACTCAGGCTCAATCCACCAATAACCGTGATGGCAAATGGTGGACCGATGGCTTTGACATATTCGGCATTTCCAAGGGCCAGAGGAAGCATGGCGGCACATGTGGTAACAGCAGTTATAATTATTGGGCGCACCCTTGAAAGGCCTCCCATTAAGATGGCTCTTGATCTTCGATACCCTTTCTGACGCAACACATTGATAAAATCGATGAGGATGATCCCATTGTTCACCACAACGCCCAGCAGGATGAGAAATCCCATGATGGTATTGGCATTGAAAAGGGATTCACCGGTGATGGTGAGCAGAAAGAAGGACCCGATGGCTGCCAGGGGGATGGAAAAGAGCAAAACAAAAGGTGTAACAAAAGATTCAAATATAGCCGCCAGGATCATATATACCAGGATCAGTGCAATAAGAAACATGTATTTGAATTCATCCAGACCCGAATCTTCCTGGACCAGCTCCACAGCTACACCAGAGGGAATATTGGCATTTGCAATCACATCTTCGATCTCACTCCGTGCAAATTCCAGGAGAACACTTGAGTCGTACACATCCTCATTGTACTGGTAGCGTAACTCAACCTGTTTTTCCTGATTGATCCTGGAAATATCGCGCAATCCACTGGCGTAAAACAGGTCTGCCATACTTTGAAGTTCGAAAAGGTTCTCATCTTCATCATCAGGGATATACAGAGATTCCAGATCCTCCATTGATTTTTCCTCAGCATCTTCTCCTTCCAATGCATCGTTGTATTTGATTATAATCTCATACTCTTCATTGTCCTTCCGGAAGTTGACCCCTGTGGCAATCTCGTTCTGAAAAGTATTCAGCTCGCCCATTACCTGGCTCCGGGTAACTCCGTACTGACTCATTAACAGCGTATTGAAATCAATGTGAACCTCCGGTTGGTTCTCCCTGACCGAGAGCCTGACCGAGCTGATATTGTCAAGTTCATCCAGGTAAGATTGTAGATCTTCAGCCACCTCCACCAACAACCGAAAGTCCTGTCCTTTCATAACGATATACTCCTCATCCTCACCGATTCCCAGTAACTGCTGGAAACCTGCAGCACCTGCCTGGCTGCCACCTCCCCTGCCATTTCCACGGTTACCACTCATCCCGGTGGAGGCAGTGAGACTAATATCGGAGGCAGGCATATCTTTTACCATTTCATAGGCTTCCGACTGGATCTCAGCAAAAGAGCGGTTGTTGATCTTCCGGTAATCTTCCTGTAACAATATGGTTACTGTAGCCTCTTCTTCTTCGATCCTGGAGATCACCTCCTTTTTTTCCCCAATGCCTGATAGTGCTTCTTCCATTCCTGCCACCAGCTGATCTGTCGTTTCCAGGGTAGTCCCGGTCGGCATGGTTACATACAGGATCACCTGATCGGTTTCCAATTCCGAAAGCTGGTTTACAGAAACCGATAAGGTCGCGATGATGGTGACAAAAAAGAGGATAAGGACCCCGATGATGGTGGGTGCAGGATTTCTCAACGCTGTTTTCAACAGGGACAAATAAAACCTGATAAGCCGGTTATTGAGAGATACTTCCTGGTAGACTTCCTTTTTAGTCCTGTCACCCCGGGAGAGAATTGCATGTACTGCCATGGGGATCAGGAGCAGCGATACAAAAAGCGATACGACCAGTGTTGAGATGATGGAAACCCCAATATGCCTTCCCAGAAGCTGGATCAAGAAATTGGAAGAGAAAATAAATGGAATGAATACCGCCACGGTCGTACCCGTTGCAGCTACAATGGAACGCCATACCTCACCGGTACCCTGAATGACAGCTTCAGCAGGTTTGTACCCAAGGGTTCTGAGACGGTAAATGTTTTCAAGGACCACCACCGATGTATCCAATAACATACCCACCGCAAGTGCAATTCCAATGAGAGTCAGGCTATTGATGGAGATATCATAAGCAAAGAAGAAATTAAATGCAGTAAAAATGGAAATAGGCATGGCCAGCGCCACAATGAGGACCAGTTTCACGTTGCGCAGGAACACCCAGAGTACGAAAATGGCCAGCAGTGCACCGGTAAGTGCCAGACGAATGATCTGGTTGATGTTATCTTCCATAATCTCTGCCGAGTTCTCCTGGATCATAACCTCAATATCAAAGGGTTTCCCCTCCCGGTTCAGCTGCTCCAGCTGTTCCTGTACTTTATGTGAAAGCTCGATGATATTGGCCTGAGCATCATTGACCAGTTGCAGGGAAACTGCATCCTTTCCGTCAACCCGGCTGATGGTCTCTTCCTCCTTTTCCCCATAGTAGATTTCTGCAATGTCCTTGAGTTTAACCGGATCTCTTCCCCTACCCACCACCAGGTCCTCGATTTGGGAGATGTCCTCATATTCTGCATTGAGGTAAATAAAGTACCGCCTGCCCTCTTCCTCGACCACTCCTCCGTATTGACGAAGGTTCATGTTGGATGAGAGAATGGTTCTAACCCTGGTGGGTGCAATGTTGTAGGCATCGCAGGCTGCCCTGTCAAGGATAATATCCACAGACTTCTGACGGCCTCCGAACACATTAACAGTGGCCACCCCTTCGATATTTTCCAATTCAGGTGCAATGTGCTGATCCACATAGTTTCGCACCCGGTCGATCCCTCCAGACCCCCGTGCTTGAAGACTCATCAGGGTGTTGTTTGCTGACTCCAGGTCAATTTTAACCACCTGAAGTGAAAAATCATCGGGAAGAGATCCCCTGAGAGCTGTGATCTGCTCGTCCAGTTTCAAATAGGCATATTTCAGATCGGTCCTCTCCTCGTAAGAGATCAGGACCGAACCCTGCCGTCTGCCAGCCGTGGATTCGATTTTTTCAATGTTCTCCAGACCAGCCACCAGGCTCTCAACCGGTATAATCGCCTCCTGTTCCATATATTCAGGGGTAACCTCGATACGGGAGCTGACCTGTATATAGAGCATGGGTAGCTCAGCATTCGGAAATATCTCCATTTTTAACTGTTTCCAGGAGATATACCCCAGCATGGTTGCTGCGATGAACAGCATCGAGATGAAGACCTTCCGTTGTATGAGGAAATGTTTATTCACCCTGTCAACTATTTATTTTTTCTGCTTTCTTTCCCATTTGTCCGAAGAGCATATATATACATGGAATGACTATAAGGGTCAGCATGGTTGAAGTGATAAGACCCCCGATTACCGCCCATGCCATGGGTGAACGAAGTGAAGCACTTTCGCCAAATCCGAGTGTCAGTGGAAGGAGAGCCAGGATGGTGGTCAATGTGGTCATAATGATGGGCCTGATCCTGCGCTGACCGGCAGCCACGATGGCCTCCTTCAATTTCATGCCTTCTTTCCTGAACTGGTTGATTGCATCCACCAGGATAATTGAGTCGTTTACCGCAATACCCACCAGCAGGATAATTCCAATGATGGCCATGATATTTAATGATTTGCCCTGGAAGTAGAAGACCGCAACGGCACCAACCACTGCCAGCGGCACAGGCAAGAGGATGGTGAAGGGATGTACAAGACTTTCAAACTGGGAGGCCATCACCATGTAAACCAGGATAAGTGACAGCAACAATGCGAATCCCAGACTACCCATGGATTCCTTACGCATGGCCTCCTCACCGGTGATTTTATAACTGTATTCCGGCGGGAATTCCACATCCTTCAGCCGGTCATCAATTTCAACAGCAATTCGATCCAGTGAATGTTCCTGGTCAAGATCTGCCATAATTTTCACAATGCGGTTCTGGTTGTTATGCAGGATCTCCCTGGGGGAACTGCCAATGGAGATCTCAGCCACTTCCCTGAGCAGGATCTTTGTATTGTTCACTTCCACAGTAAGCATTTCCAGCTCTTTCAGTGTGATATCCTCCAGTTTTACAGTAATATCGGTCAGGTCACCCTTCACGGTCATCTGTCCGGCATCTGCACCCTGCAGCTTTTCACTCACACGGTTGATCAATGTGTTTACATCCACATTCATCAGTCCGGCCCGGTACCTGTCAATGGCAATCTCAACTTCAGGTGCTCCACCTTCCACAGACGAGCTTATGTTCCTGATTCCATCAATCAGTTCGAGTTTTTCCATTATTTGAACGCTGATTGTTTCCAATTCATCCATCTCATCACCAATCAACTCTATCACCAGGGGCGGTTCGTTGGTTCCCAGGATCGTTTGAAGTGCACTCTCTTCCTGGCGGAACAGGGCCGTGAAACTGGGATTATCCTTAAAATGACTGGTCATAGCAGAAATGATGGAACTTGCCGGGATCCGGCTTTTGGGACTGAGTTTTACCTTGATGGTGGCCATATTTTGATCATCAAACAGGTTTTCACCACCTGCCGACAATCCCGAGGTGGGACCTATTTCGCTGTAGATAAGTTCCAGTCCGTCTCCGGAGATCTCACGAAGGATACTTTCTATGCTGACTACTGCACCGGCTGTCCGCTCAAGCTGTGTCCCTTCAGGCATCCGGAGGTCCACATAGAATTCACTCACATCTGCTTTTGGCATAAATTCGCTGCCGATCTGTTTGAGCATAAACCATCCGGCAACCATCACCAGTCCGGCACCAAGCAGCACCCATGTCTTATACCTCAGCAACTCTTCAAGGAAACGGCCATATCCTGTCAATTGGATGGATTGTTTTACCTTGCCGGAAAAGGGTGACTTCTTCCGGTATATCCTGGAATAGAGCATGGGAATGATCAGGATGGCCACCACCAACGAACATAGCAATGAAAAAGCCACAGTGATGGCCTGTTCCTTAAACAATTCTCCTGTTGCCCCGCGCAGGTAAACGATGGGTATAAAAACCACGATGGTGGTCAGGGTAGATGCCACAATGGCCCCTCCCACCTGTGATGTTCCCGTAATGGCAGCTTCTTTTACAGATGAGCCCTGTTCGTGGTTGCGGAAAATATTTTCCAGTACCACGATTGCATTGTCCACCAGCATCCCTGCTCCCAAAGCAAGTCCCCCCAGGGTCATAATGTTCAATGTAAGGCCGGTAAAATACATGAGTACAAAGGTGGCAATGATTGAGATGGGGATAGCCACACTGACAATGGCAGTGGGTCCAATCCGTCTGAGAAACAGGAAGAGAACAAATACTGCCAGGATAATTCCTCCAATCAGGCTTTTACTCACTTCACCAATGGCAGAAGAGATATAATACCCCTGATCCTCAACGATGGTAAAGGTAAAACCGGGGAGCGCCCTGGTCATGTCATCCAGGGCCACACGCAACTCTTCAACAGCCTTGACAGTATTGTAACGCATCTCCTTATAGATACTCAGGCCCACACACGGCTCTCCATTTAACATCACTGAGTTCTGCTGCTCTTTAGGGCTGAATGTGATGGTTGCCACATCACGTAACAAGACCGGGACCCTTTCACCCTCAGCCTCTTCTGTGGACTGACCCATCTTAACAATGATTTGTTCCAGGTCCTGGATCTGTTCAAGCTCACTGAGGCCCCGTACGATGTAACGCTTTCCCATTTCTACAATGGAACCTCCTGATACACTCTGATTGTAACTGTTAATCCTGCTGGTAATCGTGGAGATGTCCAGGTTAAAGGCGTTGAGAAGGGTTTCATTGGTTTCCACCAGTACTTCAATCTCTTCTGCACCATCCACTTCCACATCAGCGATCCCTTCCAACCTTATCAATTCATTTTTTACATAGTTCTCAGCTGTTTTCCGAAGTTCATTGAGGTCAACGGTTTCGGTATGTTGAAAAGCCACCAGCATGACCGGGGTTGAATTGGGATCGTATTGCGTAATATTGATCTCCTCCAATTCATCATCCTGGTTAAAGGAGGATAGTGCTTTGGAAAGGTCCAGGAAGGCCTCATTCATATCCTTTTCCCAGGTATACTCCACTTCAATCAGTGCTACACCCACACGGGATGTGGAAGAAACATTTATTACCCCGCTCTGCCGGATGGCCAATGCTTCAACCGGGTCCACGAATTTCTCCTCCATCTCTTCAGGAGGCCGCTCGCCTGCCGCAAGCTCGATGTATAACCGGGGGCTGTGCAGGTTGGGGAAAAGATCGATACCCAGCTTATCGAATGATATATATCCCAGCAGCAGTGTGGCAATGATAATCATGCTCACCGACACAGGGTAGTTGACTGAAAATCTGGTTATGGATTTTAACATGCTGATTTACTTATTGAACTACCTGAGGATCCTGACCCTGGATTGATTTCGGAGGGTCTCAAATCCCGAGATTACAATACTTTCTCCCTGCAGGAGTCCCATCTTTACCTCAATGCTGTTTTCATTCTGAAGTCCCGTTGTGATGATCCGCTCACTGGCCACACCTTTGTCAACCACATAAACTATCTGGTTCCTGTTTCGGCTTACGATGATGTCCCTTGGAATGACAAGGACATTATCTGCACTATTCACCACCAGATCGGCTTTTACAAACATGCCTGGAAGCAGAATGCGATTATTGTTGTCTACTTCCACAAAACATTTGAAGGTTCGTGTTTCCGGATCTATGGATGGAGAGATCTGAGTAATGATACCTGTCAGGGTGTCGGCTGTACTGGTATAACTGGTTACGTAAACCCTGAATCCACGTTCAATGCTTCTGAAATATTTTTCCGGAAGATTGGCTTCCATATATAGTTTCGCGTAATCCATCACCTGGACCATCAAAGTGTTGCTGGCCACCCTGGTTCCGGTGGTGAAATAAGGAAGATCAGCAATCACCCCAGAAAAGGGCGTATTCAATGACATCTTTGACAGGTTGATCTGACTGCTCTCTATATCATACTCGATATTCATAAGGGTAATCTCAGCATTTTTTAATTCCCGCAAAGTGGCTCCGCCTTTCTCATAGAGTGACTGCTGCTTTTCATACTCCAGCTTAGAGATTTCAAGGTCCACCTCCTTTGACTTGATGCGCAAATCGTTATAATACTCCTCATCCTCGAGCTTGATGATCGAAGCACCGGCTTTCACCTGGTCTCCAAGGGCATAGGGTTTTCCGGTGTAAGGGTTGATCTGCAACGTGTAGAGACCGGTTATTTCTGAGCTGAGGCTCACCTCCTTCAGGGGATAGACCGATCCGGTTGTACTTATAAATTCTTCAATGCTGGAGGTGTTCACCTCGATCACTCCAACCGGAACTTCAATGGTGGTGTTTACCTCCATATCGGGCTGTTTGCAGGAGGCAAGTATAATGGAGAGTGCCACTCCGGTTATTAATATGGTATGAATACGTTTCATGGTGTATTGGTTATCTGTTTTGTTCGGATGCTTCAATCGTTAACTCCTCGGGGATAATAGGTGACTGAGTCTCAAAGTCATACAGGGTCTGTATTTTTAAATTGAGAAGCTCAATTTTATAATCAATGATGGCATTGGTTAATGCCATTTTGGTATCCGCCAGCTGACTCTGGTAAATTCCCAGGTCAAGGCTGGTCAGATCGCCATTCCTGTATCTTTCAAGATTTATATCGTAAGTCAGCTGGGCGTTTTCAACGGTTTTTCGCTGTATTTCGATCTGGTTTTCCAGATTTTTCAAACTTCGCACTATGGCACGAATGTTCACTTCTATATCGATTTTTTCAACCTTATAATCCAGTTGTGAGCTCTGGAGGCTGGCTTCGGCGGCTTTGATTTCTGATTTACGCTCTCCCCAGTCAAATAAGGGTATGCTCAGGGTTAATCCAACAGCCGGAGTATTGGTGGGTGTTTCAAAGAGATTCCTGAAGAGCTCATCGTTGCCCTGTACACCAAAGGAGGCGGTAATGGATCCGGCAAATTCATTGGTTGCCTTTGCCTGTACCAGGTTGAAATTTGAATTTTGAATGTCAATCTCACGCTCCCTGAGTTCCATCCGGTTCTTAAGCGCATGGGTGATGGCCATCTCCTGATTCACTGCTACTGTATCAGGCTGGATCTCAGCTGCGATCATCAGGGTGGTTTCAAGGGGTAAACCGACAAGCACCTTAAACTGGTCCATGCTGTTTTGAAGGGAAAGCTCAGAATTGAAGACATCTGAACTACTGGTGGCCAGGTTGACTTCGGCCTGGTAAAGTTCTTCCAGTGCCAGTAAACCCCCTTCCACCTTGTTGCTGATAATTTCAATACTCTCCTGGTTGTTCTTCAGGCTCTCTTCAGCAATAACCAGCTGCATCTGGTTGGAATAGACCGTGTAAAACCCTCTTGCCACCTCCCGCTCCAGTGAGAGTCTCATCAACAGGTACCTGAGCAACGACGCCTCATAATCCAGTTGCACCTTCTCCAATTCCATCCTTGTCCGGTTGTAAGTAAATATGGGCTGGGTAAATTGCAGGTAAAGACGGTTGTTGAAGGTTTTGTTGACCGGATCGAAGGCCAGTGCCGATTCTGTAAAACTGTAGTCATAGGAAAACCGGTTCACCAGGGTGAGTTCACCATCGGTGGGCAGGATCCGCTGGTTAATGGAAAATGTCCCACCCGAGGAGGCCGATTCATTCAGGTACCATTCACTGGTCTGCTGGTCAAACCGGTTGGTTTTTTCGTATTGAAATGGATTCAGGGTGATGGAAAACTGTGATTTCAGCCTTGCCCTCTGGGCATTCAGCCTCTCCTGGCTATGCACCAGGGCCAGTTCGGTCTGCTGCATCTCCGGGCTGTTCTCCATGGCAATTTCCATGGAGCGGTCCATGGTGAGCAGTTCTTGTGCAAAGAGTCCCATCGACAAAACCGCCAGGAGCAGGGTGAGCATACCCTTAACTGTTGTTTTTTTTGTTCTGTATTTTTTCATGGCATCCAAGTTTTCCTTTCAGATTATATCTATCCAACCACTATCCGGGCCTGCGCACCCATTTCACTGCATCGGCGATCACCCGTTTGCCTCCTGTAAAATTGGATAATTCGATGACGGCTGTATCTGCCGGAAAATGGAACGACCCCAGGCGGTTCCAACCATCTTCCGGATTGTCCAGCATGTACACCACCTTTTCTGTACCCTCATTGGATGATATGGTATAGTGGTAGTCGGTTCCTTTATCAGCGAATTCCGGACCCATCCTTCTGTTTCCCATTCCTTGTCCTGAACCGCCGCTCCCTCCACCGCTACTTTGCCGTCTTCCCGATGGCCTCTGGTACATGGCTGAAACTGGTATGTAAACATACACATCGTAAAAACCAGTTTCGGGCAACAGGGTTGTCCAGGTTGCAGTATTGGCCCCATCTCCGCTGCGGGTAACAAGCGCCGATCGCACCGTTTCACCATAGTAGGCAGAATGTGCCACAGGGGTCCATTTTGCAGGTGTCCAGTATTGATTTAGGCTTCCATAGGAAATTTCCTCCTCCTGTGTTTTCCGGGAATCGATGTACTGCTTCAACTTACTTTCCCTGGAGACCGACACAGATGAAAATCCTTCATCTTCATTGTCTACTACATATTCGTCCTCGAAAGTGAAACTGACGGGATGATCGCTGAGGCGTTCGTATTCTTCCAGGCTGGCTTTATCCACGGTGGTAGCTGATCTCAGGAAGTTGTTGTAGCTGGAAGGGATGTTTCCGGATATGAGGGTATTTATAGTCATCATCATGGGCCTGTCATAGAGAACCACCTGGACCTGCTTGGTGGTTCCTGCATCCACCTCGTACAAGCGCTGTTCGGTGCTCATGCCACTACCACTGCCAAATCCACCCTGTCCCATGATTCGGAATGTGGCATCTACCATGCCCTTTGCGTTACCAGCATTGGTGATCCTGAAGCGAACGATGTAAACATCCCCTATCTCATCCCTGGTTTGAATGTATTCAGGAACAGAGATCAGGAAAGTGGCCATCTCTCCTCCCGAATTAATGATATCCAGGTAGGGCTCAATATCCACATCGAACTCATCCCGAAAATCGGATGCAAACTGATTGAACGATATTTCGGTGAAGGCATGATCCTCCAGGTAATAGTATAAGAAATAATCGAAGGCTCCCATACCCACCCGGTTCTTCAATGCCGAAATGATAAAGCTACCTGTCTGGTTTATAACAGAGGAGGTAAGTTCTGTATTCCACCGGGCAAAGATCTCTATCATGCTATGCTCCTTCAGTGCCAGGTTGGCCCTTTCATTGTTGGTGATCCCACCTGTAAAGCCCTGTCTGGGGGAGACTTCAAATCCATCTTTCAGGTAAAGTTCCATCATTGAATTAAAGACCGGGTACTGCTTTGAACTGATGCCAGTCACATAGCTGTAATAGAGTGGGAAAACACAATAGGGATTCTTTGTATAGTTGGAACCTCCCTGGAAAGTAATCAGCTCCTCACCACGATCTCCGCCACTCCCGAATCCCCTGGATCTGATTGTTGTACCCGATCGGAAGAAGGTATTCTGCAGAAAACGTTTGAACTGGTCAGTCTCAATCTCCCGGGGAGTCCGCTGATTTTCACGGTTCCGGTCGCGACGCTCCTCAGCCCTTTTAAAGCGTGCAAAATCCAAAGTATTTATCCCAGCTCCTTTTTCAGGCAGCAGGATCATTTCGGGAAGTATATTATCCACAGTTTGAATATACGGGCGCTCATAGGCATGGTACTGGATGGGAACTTCCACCAGGTTGATCCGTTTAAAGGGATAATAGAGGTCCAGCTCATCCATCTCGTAGTCATCCTTGGCCTCCTTGATCAATACTCCCAGCGTGTCGGTAATATTTGTGAAATATTTTGAAAAGAAATCGTGCCCGGGTTTTAAGTAGAGGTTGTATTGTACCCCCCCAATTTCCATGCTTTGCATCTCCAGTGGTCCGATCACCAATGGGAGGGAATTCAGATCATTTTCAGGGATAAATTGTACCTGTTCCCCGATTTGAGTCATTTTTCCCGGCGCAACGGCAGTTAAACCTTCACCTGGATTGACGGTCAGGCTAAACCGGACAAAATCCAGCTCCTGCAGCTGGAATGTTTTCAGATTGAAGCCCACCCCAGCCATGGGATACCAGAGCAATTCCGGTGTAAGAAGTATGTAGTTCTCGTGGATGATCCCTGGCTTCTTATCCAGGGGAGCTACCTGGATGCGCTTTAATGCATCTATCTGTTCCCTGGGAATATCCAGGTAGGCCACCGCTTCATTGGCTTTTCCCCGGTAATAGAAAGAAAACCGTCTCCCTCTTTCAGGAGCTAATTTCCTGGCGGGAACGATCCTGATAATTTGTTTTGACCTGATATAATCAACCTGACCGTCCCTGTCGGTAATGCTGTCAATGACAAATCCCGGGTTTAAGGAGAATATAAGGGTGTCCAGAGGATGTGGGTGCGGGTTCCTTACGCGGACCTCAGAAATAACCTTCAGTTTGCTACCCTTTTGTATGACATGCAGATCATTGGAAACCACATCCACTACATCGTTCAGGGCATACAGATTATTCAGTTCCAGATATTGCTCCCGTTGGGTGGCCCTTTCATTGAAGATAGAGAAATATTGATATCCCATTGCGACTCCTCCCGCCACAAACACAACAAAGGCCACCAGGTTGAGGTTATTCCATCGTCCGGTCTGTGGCAACCTGCTGAGGAACCGTATGGTGCCAAATATGAGACCTATTCCAAGGGACAGGTAAGCAAGCCTGTGCAATATAATCCTGTCAATGTCCGCAAACTGGATGAAATCTGAATAAACCATGGGCAGGTTAAAGGCCATGTAATCGAACATTCCATACAACTTGTCCTGGAAATATGCGAGGGTAAGCCCGATATAGCCCAGCAGAACCAGGAAGGTGAGGGCCTGGCTGCGAAACAGGATCATCATGAAAAATGAAAGCCCGAGAATAAATACCAGTGTGGGTACAGTAATCAGCAAGGGGTAGTATAGATAAGCCCCCCATACAATGGGAACATCCTGTCTTACCAGATTAAAGACAAGGGATATGGTTAGAGCAAGCACCACCAGTCCCACAAAAAGGACCAATATTCCCAGGGTTTTCCCCACCACATATTCCCCATTTGTAATCGGACGTGCGTAAATCACGTCTGTGGTGTCCAGCTGTTTATCCCTTTTCAGAAAATCGGAAGCAAGGAAAACAGCGATCACCGCCTGGGCTACATTGATAAAGAGGACATTGATGTAGGGCAGATTTGCTGCAATGGCCCTGGTGGTCCACCTGGCACCACCATGGTCTCCGAAAAAACCAGTATTGATCCCAAAAAGGAATAAGAGGGACAGAATGGAAAAGATCTTGAAAAACCAGCTCCTGAAAAGCGTTTTGCTTTCATAAACGGCTATGTTCCATATGTTTTTCAGGTCCATTATAAATTCCAGTGACTAAGTTTATTGTCCATGTAATGAACATAGGCATGTTCCAGGTTGGGATCGACTCGGTATGCGTTCATGTTCGAAGGCTTCTCTCCCACAAACTGGATCTCCCACCCTGTCCCCGATGGTATGGTGGAAATAATGGGGAATTCTTCCTTCATATGTTCATATTCTTCCTGGTTTACTTCCGCTCTCCAGACAAATCCTTTTGCCTGGTCCACCAACTGATCAGGTGTTCCTTCATACACCAGGGCACCTTCATTGAGCAATGCCATCTGATTACAGGTACTTGAAATGTCTCCCACAATGTGGGTGGAAAGAATGATAATAGTATCGGTCCGGCCCAGGTCAGATAGCAGGTTCCTGAACCTGATGCGTTCCTCGGGATCCAGGCCGGTTGTCGGTTCGTCCACTACAATGATGGATGGGTGGGCGATCAATGCCTGGGCGATGCCAAGTCTTCGCTTCATACCTCCCGATAATTTGTTGGCCATGCGATTCCTGAACTCATACAGGCCTACACTCTCAAGCATCTCATCCACCCTTACCCTCCGCTCCTTTCTGGAGTTCATACCAGCCAGTCTTGCTGCATAGTCGAGAAATTCCCAGGACCGAAGTTTGGCGAAAAAGCGAAAATCCTGGGGAAGATAACCCACCATCTCTCTGATCTCCCTCCTGTACTTATTGATATCCTTTCCATTGATCAATACTTCTCCCGAAGTAGGTTTCATCAGTGTGACCAGTATACGCATGAGGGTTGATTTTCCTGCACCATTGGGTCCCAGGAGACCGAACATACCTTCATTTATGGTGAGATCGATCCCGTCAAGTGCTTTATAACCCCCGGGATAGGTCTTGTTAAGATTTTTAATTTGAATCTCCAATGGCTGAATAAAAAAGTCGGGTTGCGCTTTGTTGGGTTTTGACTGATCGAATCCCTTAAGGTTTAAAATCTATTGATGATTCCTTCATACATTTTAGACTTCGCAATAAAAATAAAAACCAATATGTAAAACTGGACATTTTACCCAGTAGCCACATCAAAAAATATTTTCTTGCCATTGTCCATTTTGGCATCCAGTTCGTTTAATCTTCTGCA
>SDBT01002470.1_pt1 | contig 32647 bp, 22 predicted proteins | sample 2277101 | NCBI WGS metagenome assembly SDBT01 (sample SAMN10404973, study PRJNA504765) | marine sediment metagenome | isolation source: marine sediment core GS10_PC15, 103 cmbsf | place: Arctic Ocean: Southern Knipovich Ridge | collected 2010 | reverse complement strand
AGAGTCGATCGTAAAGATGCTCGTTCTTCCCAAGAGATTAATATTGTTGATCTAGTTGTTAGTTACGATCTGACCCTTCAACATGCGGAAGAGGAACGGGTGGCGGAACTGCTAGCCCAAGAAGATAGTACCCGGTCGCGTCTTAGGCAAGTCCTTGAAGAGGATGTGTAATATCCCTTGACTCAACTTCTAGATGATCCTGAGTTCCTACAACAATCATATGCTCGGGTCGAATTTTACAGACAGTATCCTGAAATAGCCGCAGAAGACCTTTTGAGAGTTGAACTTAGCGAGGTTCAGAAGGTAGTCTTGCGGTCTATGTGGTTCCAGGATTACGTGATCTGCATCATGTCCCGTGGTGGTGGCAAGACTTTTCTTCATGGGGTTTTTGCAAGCCTGAAAGCAATGCTGTACCCCGGACACCGTGTAGGTCTTTTAGCACCTACCTTCCGCCAGGCGAAAATGATGTTTGACGAGGTCGACCGTCTGTATAAAAGATCTCCCATTCTTCAAGCCGCCACAGAGAAGAGACCCACCCAGCAAGCAGACAATTGTTATTTACGCTTCAAGTCAGTTGGTAACAAAAACTCCTCTATAATTCAAGCCCTCCCACTCGGTGACGGGACAAAGATTAGAGGTGCACGTTTCTATTCCATCCTTTGTGATGAGTTCCCGCACATTCCCAAAGAAATATTTGACATGGTCATTCGTCCTATGGGCGCTACTGTGGCCGATCCCATGGAGAATGTACGCAAGATAAAACGCCGTAAGAGTTTAATAGAAAAAGGCTTAATGACCGAAGACGAGGCCATGGCCGACGACCACCGCGCTAACCAACTCCTAATAACCTCTTCTGGTTATTTCACATTCAATCACCTATACGATCTATACAATGCCTACAAGGCTGAGATGCAAGCTGGTAGTACTAAGTACGCTGTTTGGCGAGTACCCTATGACCTGCTCGAAGAGGGGTTCTTGGACCCGAACAACGTTGAAGCTGCCAGGAAGCAGATGTCCAGCCTTGAGTTCCGTATGGAATATGAGGCTGCTTTCATCCCAGATACCGATTCTTTTTACAGAGCCTCTCTCTTGGAGGCATGTAGTCAGACTGGTTTCTCAACTCAGGTTGCAGGTTTCTCCGAAAAATCTTATTGTTTAGGCATTGACCCTGCTCGTAAGGAAGATTCATTTGCCATCTGCGTGGTAGAGATGGGGAAGCCCGCCAAGATAGTTCACGCCCTGGAGCTTCAAAACCAACCCTTTCCTAAAATGGCATCTCTTATTGAAGATTTATGTGGTATCTTCAACGTAGTAGATATTTACATGGACGCTCAGGGCGGAGGTCTTGCCATTAAGGATATACTGGCTGAGAATAATAGATCTTTGCGAGAAGGTCCTATTTTGGATAGGGACGATGAAGTCTTTTTTCGTCACTCGGGAAGAAAAATTCTCACAATGTGTAATTTCTCTACTGATTTTATCCAGGAATCTAACTACAACGCCCTCAGTCTTCTAGAGCACAAGGAGCTTTTATTTCCCAGTATTCAAGATAAGATATCAACTGCCGCGGAAGAGGAATCGTGGGAAACTATTAGAGCTATGAAAAGTCAGATGCAGATGATTGAAATTTCCGTGACCCCTACGGGAAAAAATCATTTCGATGTACCTAAAGGCGGAGGACACGGCTCGCAGAAGAAAGATTTATATACTGCCTTCATGTTAGCCGCCAGGTGTGTGTACGATCATTACTGGACGGAAGAACTTGTCGAAGATATTCTTCACCAGGGCGGGGCTCTTAAAGAACACCGCCGAAATACCCCGTCCAGTATTCCCGGAATGGAAGCTTACAGCGACAATGATATTCCAGATGTAATGCTGGATAAACTTCAAATGATACAAGACCCGGAAGGGTACAGGAACCGGATAATGCAAGGTGCAAATAAACGAACGTTAGTCGTGGCGCCCGCCATCGCAGTTCTCCGGCCAAAACCACCAAATAAAAAGTAGGAGACGCATAGATGGCCGATGAGGTTAAAGACAAATTAAATGCGAATCTTGAACATGCCGAAGTCCTCTCCCATAAAGAAGTCGCCGAAGGTGTCCATGAGCTGGAGATAGCAGTAGGTCCCGGAGGCCGGCCCGCCCAAGAACTTGCTTTTTTAACGGGCAAAGACGGTCCGAGTCCCTTACGCTACCACGAGGGTGGTCGTAATATCAGTAGAGATTTCATCCGACGCGTAGACTTAGATCTGTTGTCAGGTAAGCCGTCTGTCATTAGACAAAAACCCCAGCAACGTTTCCAAAAAGCTATTGACTTCTATCACTCCCAAGGGATGTACGGTACGGTAATCGATACCTTGACAAATTTTTCGGCCAAGGGGTTTAAGAACGATATAGATGACCCCAATATTCGTCTTTTCTTTGACACCTGGAATGCGGACATTGGTTTTCAGGAAACGGTAGAAAAAGTATTCTTTGATTTCTTTCGTGTCGGGATGGTACGAACCTTTAAGACTGTAGGCAAGTTCGATCCCAAGATGAAACCAGAAAATTTTGACCGTATTATGAATCAGGCTACTAAGCCGGGGACCTCAAACACCGCAGCTAGTATGCGACAACTTATGGCCTATAAAGATTTCGGGGCTGCTAAGAAGATCTGGTCCAAAGCTTTCGTTCCCCTGAAATACACCATCCTTAATCCCACCTTATTAGAAGTTACGGGATCTCTCCTCTTCGATCAGACCGAGTTGTTTTTAAAGCCCGAGGCCTTTGTGGATCTGAAGAAGATGATCGACGCTCCCGCCAAACTATCCCCAGAACAACGTAAATTTCTCACGTCGCTGCCCAAAGAACTAAAAGAGGCTGTCAAGAATAATAAACCGGTTAAGCTGCCTCCCGAATTAGTGGGTAAGGTAGACTATCGTAGACAAGACTACGAACGATATGCTTTCCCCAGAGGTGCTCGTACTTTCGACGATCTTATCTACAAAGAAGAGTTGAAGAAGGCTGATTTCTCAACTCTAGATGGGATAACTAATTACATTTTGAAGATAACTATCGGAAACGATGACCACCCCGTTACCAAGCAGACCGATCTCGAAGCCGTTGCCAGTCTTTTCGACACCTCCAGTAAAAGTTTTGATATTGTGTGGAACCACACACTATCTATCGAAAAGATTACTTCTCCCGAGATAGACCAGATCTTGGGACAGGGTAAGTTCAAACAGGTAAATGATGATCTAGGCATGGCGTTTGGTGTGCCAAGAGCACTGCTGGATGGTCAGGCAACTGGGAATTCAAAATCAACAGAGATAGCGTCTAAATCTTTTATTGAAGAAATTAACTATGCTCGTCGTTCAGTGAAGAGATGGATTGATAGTGAGTACGAGGAAGTAGCCCTTGCAATGGGTTTTGATAGATATCCTCAAGTCCGTTTCGATAACCTGGCTCTCAAAGATGAGATTATGATGATGAGTGTCGTACAAGGTATGATTGATCGTAGGATTATTTCTTACGAGTCCGGTATCGAAGAACTAGGTTTCGATTTCTCCACCGAGCTCGCGAACATGCTACAAGAGGCTCCGATGGTTCAAGCAGGTACGTTAGGTATTATAGGGTCTCCCTATAACCAGACAAAGGCCGCGCCGCCTACCGAAGTACCCGCCACTACAGACACTACCCCGAGCGGTAAAGACTCTGTAGTGACGCAGAAAGATTTGTTAGATTTCCAAAAGAATGTTGAGAAGTTAATTCAATCCGGCATCCAACCGAATCAGAAGACTCCAACCGGTACTCCAAGTGAAGGACGTCCGAGAGGAAAGCCGGCGGCAACTCCAAAGAAATCTACTAAGCCTACTACAAAGAAACGTAAGCCTAGAGGCGGTCCTAGAGGTCCAAGGGATCGTAAGCAATAGGTCAGTTAAAAGATACTTAAGGAGGGATAGAAATTCCTATGGATAATAAAAATAACTTAAAAGCGGCCGGCGATGAAATCACCGACGCTGATTTTCTCCAAGAACTCAGATCGTTCAAGGAGGAGGCTATTGTTGCTAACGAGCCTTGCCCCGAAGGGCATCGAGCAGATCCAGGCAGTGGACGTTGTTTACCGATAGGTCCCACTGATCATACCGCTTTTACACGCAGTGTTAATGATGATCAGGGCGATGAATGGCGAGGACTTGTTGATAAAACCAACAAGACATTTGCCAACAAGGAAGACGCTTCCGAAACCGCTCTACTAAATGCAGATGATATGGAAGACAGGAAGAGTTGCCCGGAGGGGTCAACTTTTTCTTTCGTTTCAGGCCTATGCATCACATTGGAAGATGCTGAGGTAGAGAACTGTGATGAGTTCGCCATGGTTACCGATACCGAGTACGAGGAAGTAGAAGTATCTTCCGGGGACGGTAAGGGCGGTCATTCCGAAATTACACAAATAGATCCTGACGGGCGCCGAGACACTGTAAACTTTCAATGTCCTTCGGGCCAACTTTTCGACTTCAAACTACGACAATGTATTCCTCTAAACAAGGACACTGTAATGGCGTCTGAGGAACTAACCGAAGAGGAGTCTCAGGAACTGGCCCGTTACCTTCATGGTAAGGTAGCTATGACTTCTGCCGATCCTATTCACGACCATACTCATCTTGCAACGTTAGACGCCACCGGCGCCGGACGCACTTCTATTGCCGGTTTCGGAGATGAGGCCCATTCCCACGATGTTAAAGGATATATTGTCAAGGACTATACTTCTGACGGATATACTTCTCAGCACTTTGGACACGCGCTTCCTCAAGAGGTATACGAGTTCGGTCACGATGACGACCCCAGCGCCGTTGATGTTGTTGCTGAGTCAATCGCTTCCGAGACTGCAGCGCCTATTAAGTCCGCGCAGCGCCGGTCTTTGCCCGACAGTGCGTTTGGTGTTCCCGGCAAACGTAAGTTTCCGCTAGACACCTGTGCCAGAGTCCGAAACGCAATGGCTCGTTTCAATCAAGCCAAGGGTCTTACGGCGGGAGAGAAAGCTTCTTTGCGTAGAAAGATTATGGCTCGTGCCGTAGAGTGTGATATCGAAGTTAAAAATTTCGTAAAAGCAACTACAACTGATGAGTTTAATCAGGTGGTAGCAGAACTTCTAGATACAAGACAGAGGGTGACAAACATGTATAACACAGAATCTAATGACGAAAATCAGGGGCCGTGCCCGCCGGGCATGCTCTGGGATGCATCTCACCGCCGATGCTCCCGGATGAGTGGCTTTGTTAGCGCCATAAAAGACAACGCAACTAGTTCAGAGATTGTTTCCAAGCAGCCAGCAGGCCGACGAGATACTGTTAATCACGCCTGCCCACCCGGACAAATATTTGATTATGGTAATAGAAAATGTATTCCGATGGACACGAGCTCGAACCCTGGACAGCCTGGTGATACCACCAAGGCAGGTCTCGAGGATTCCAGCAGAGATCTTGTACCCAACCCTGCTGGCCTCCCCGCCAAACTTCCCCAAGATTGTCCCGCCGGGACTATCTGGGATAAGAAGCGGGAAGATTGCGTACCCCTAGACTCCAGCAAAAAGACTAAGTCTTCCGACGAAGATGCGGCTATGCCCGACTTCCTGAAAAAGATCATGGACAAAAAGAAGGGAAAGAAAGATAAGAAAGATAAGAAGGATGACGCCACGGCTCATCCAGGAAGTGGTAAGGAAGGCAAAGACAAAAATGGCTGTGCGCCGGGGCAATTCTGGAATCCTGTTACCAAGAAGTGCCAGACCAAGAAAGATTCTCCCATAGCGCAGGGTTCTGACGAAGAACTTGCTGCTCGCGAGGGCTTGGTTGAGCCTCCCGGACGTGTGAAGTTGCCGTCTGATTGTCCTTCCGGTACTATCTGGGACGGCGCTCGACAGACCTGTACTCCTTTGAGTACCTCAGATAAGAACAGACCTAGCGGATCCACCTCACCGATGAATCCAAAGAGTGTGGCATCCATGTCCACAGCAACTCTTATACAACATCTCGACGCAGTAATTAAAGAGGAGTTGGCGGAAGCTCGAGCAGAACGATCTAAGGTTCCTGCCCGTGACTTACCTAACGCCGCATTCCCACCCTCCCTAATTAGTGACACTAAGAGATCTTTCATGCACCACGCCCATGACGTTAAAGATCCCTACGATAATGATACTGTAGATACTGCCAGACTTCGAAACGCTCTAGCAAGATTTTCTGGCGAAAAGGCCCAGGCAGGATTCTCTGCCCCGGCCGTCGCCGACGGTCTGAAACATCTTATGTTCCATGCCCGCGCAATTGTATCCGAGCGTCTTGAAAAAAAAGAATAAGCGGGTGGTCCGGCGAAGGACAAATTACTAATCCCGCTGAATTCCATCCGCTGTGCCGACCCGAAGAAGTCTTTGATCCTAAATCCGGTTCTTGTATTCCTCTAATAAATGTTGAGGGCGCAACACCTGCAGGTACTTTAGAATGCCCCGAAGGTTTTGTTCTAGATCCTGGCCTCAACATGTGCGTTCCAGAAAATATGACCCAGGCTCACGATGAAGTGGCCACTCCTTTTAAGCCTAGTAGTAAAATGGAACGATGTATTACTAGTGTGAAAACTAATCTAAGAAAGAAAAAGAATATGAAGTCGGATGATTTGAAGAGTGTGGCCATTGCTATCTGCCGCAACCGACTTAAACAGTAGGAGGCTGAAAAACTTGTGGGAATTCCTATCTGGGATTGTGGAAATGTATGGACTGCCTGCCCTGATCGTGGCTGCTGAATCTATTTTAATAGCATATCTTTTCAAACAGATCCAAAACAAGGACAAAGAATTAGCAAAATCTAACTCCGACTTACAGGATCTGTCCGGGGAACGCCTTAAAGATTTTAAAGAAAGTAACGAGGATTACGAAGATCTTTCTAGAGATCTGAATCGATCCCTCGATATTCTTATCAAGATTCTTAGTAAATAAAGGAGTCAGTACGATGACAAAGGTGATAGAAATCCCCATGCAGGACATGCTCCAGAATGTCGAGGACGAGATTGCAAAAGCGAAAGCCGAGCGCTTACGGACCAAACAAACTAACATGACCAACTTAGCCGAGTTGGAAAAACTACTAAACGTAAGCAGCATACAAAACTCAGAAGAACAAGAGGTAACTGCAGTAGCAGTAGAAACTGTTGCTTAGTTTAGGAGGAGAAAAATGAATCCAGAAAATAAGATTAGGGTATATGCTCCGATAGACGTACAAGACCACCTCGAGGCATCCGCCCAGGAAAAAGCGTCAGCCCTAGCTTTCCCAGATGAAAAGCAAGGGGATCTTCAATACATCCGTTCAATTCTAGTTTCCGCAGGAACTAATAAGAATGGTGCACATTTCCTACCCTCAGAGATGATGAAGGCGCACAACACCGTTGTCCACAAGGCCATTGATATTGAACACGAGGAAGACAAGGTTATCGGACATATATACGAAGCTGCCTTCTTGTATAAGGACGGTGAGCAATTTGATCCCCAACGTGTGATGGCTGAGTATACAGAGGCTGCCCGTGACCCTGACGACTTGGACATCGACATCGCTGTTGCCGGAGTCATCCATAAGATGAGATTTCCGCAGCTCGCCGAAGAGATCTCTGCGGGTGACTGGAAAGTTAGCATGGAATGTTATTTCAAGGAGTTCGATCTCTTAATTGGAAACACTGTTATAACTCGAGACGAAGCTCAAGCGTTAGGTTATGATCCTAACGATCTAATTGGCGGATTCGTAAAGGTAATGGCTGGAAGCCGGGCACTGGGTAAGCATGTGGTAGCCCGAGTTCTTCGAGACATAACTTATAGTGGGATGGGAATTGTTAAGAATCCCGCTAACCCCCATTCAATAATCATGGAAACCGCGGCTCATAAGGAGCTCATGGAGAAGGGTGAACTGGTAGTTGATCTGGAACAGATTGATAGTATCAGAGGAGATAACCACGTTACGATTCGTGAGGATGCTTCTGGGGAACAGGAAGAGACGGCGACTGAAGTCAGTGTTGTAACTTCGGAAGGCGCGGCCGCCGAGGAAAAAATATTCATCGAAGTTGATACTGATACCGGAGGGATTAAAAGAATTCTATCTGTTGGTGGTCAGGAAGAAGCGGCTCTTAGATGGACCGGCCCTGGAATAGGCGGCCCTGGGAGTGTGGATTCGTATCCCGATAACCTATGCAAGAGTTTCAAAAAGAGACTAACCAAGTTCAACGCCTTGGACCAGTCGGAAGGAGTCGTGGTGCAAGAGCATTACTGTGCACTTTTCGAGGAAGCCTGCCCCGTTATCGGAGCATCTGCTAAGGCCCCCGAATGTCTTAGAAATGTACGTAACCGTACTACACGAGACGAGGATGATAATGCACTAACTAAGACGGTTAGAGAGATCGTCGAAAATGTTCCGGGGAATACCTTTCAAACAGTGGTTAGCCAGCCGCTTACAGTTACACAGGCGGCCGTTGCTAATCTGCAGGATCGTCAAGATAAGATCTCTCAGCTTCGACACGATGCCGAGTCTCTTAGAAACAGTCTTCGTTCGTACCTCATCGAGGATAGTAAAAAAAAAACTTTAGAATAGTTTCGAAATCTATCGATGCGGCGTCAGTAATAACACCCGACAGAGTTGTGAGGTATAAACATAAGGCGGAAGCCTTTAAGACCGCTAAAGCATTGGAACCCTCGGCTACTAGGGAGAAGGTGGAGGGGTTCGTCCTTTTTGTAGGATCGGACCCCCAAGTTATCCTGGCCGGACCCGATCGCGAGAAAGCGATTGATCAAGCCAAGGATGTTTTAAATGAGCACGACACGGTTGTGTTCTTATCTAAATTGCAATCCAAATTTGGTGAAATACATGTAACTAAAGACCAACTGCTATTAACTAGGAAGGGTTTTTAAAGATAACTCATATGAGTAACAAGTAGTAATACAAGGAGAAAAATTATGGCAAAGCCCGATCTACAACCTGTTTTCGCGCGTCCAAGCGATGGCCAACTTAAACAGTTGAAAGGGAAGCTAGGACTCGCTGTTTCTAGCCTGGATCAACTTCCCGCTCACGCAGACGACTCGGCAGCCGATACCGCCGGCCTCGCGATAGGAGAACTTTATCGCACCGGCAGCGTGGTCAAGGTACGAGTAGCTTAATTTGTAATTTGGATAACAGGGGGCTCCCTTGCTATCCCAAGAGGGTCATATAAGAATGGCCTTTACGGTATTACGTGTTGACTACGTAAGTCAAGGTATGCTATTAATAGGGTTAAGGAGTAGATGAAAGGCAGCGTGACCCAAAGCGCACGCACGTTTGATAATCGGTGGGGGCCGACATTCGAACAACAAAATCTCATGAAGGAGGACGAGCCGAAATGACGACAGAGTTCAATCGACAAGAATTTGATGCTGCTGTTACTGCTGCAGTCGAAGAGGCCCTCTCTAATCGCGACGAAGAGAAGGCCCGACTTGAAGCAGAAGAAGCTCTCCGCGAAGCAAAAGAGACCTTCGAAACTTTGAGAGCATCTCTTGAAACTAAGGATGCTAAGATAAAGGAATACGAAGAGGCTCTAGCTAACCTAGATAGTACTGATCCCTCCGTGGCGGAAATTGCGGCCAATGAGAGGATTGTAGAACTTGAAGGTCAAGTTGAGGAGCTTTCGCAACGCACAAACGTTGCGGAGGCTGCTCTAGATACTATCGCTCGCGAAGAAACCGCTGCTGGCCGAATGGCCGAGCTGCATGAAGCAGGGGTTGCTCTAGACGAAGAAGCTGCTGAAATTCAGTATGCTAAGGTTCGTGAGATGAGTGACATTGAGTTTACTTCTTATAGAGGTGAGCTTGTCGCTCTGAAGAGCATGTACGCCTCCGCTTCAGACGAAGAAGGAGAAAGCACCGAGGTAGAATTGGCGGAAGCAGAAGTTGCTGCTATCGCTGAGAGCCTTGGGTGCGATCCGTCCGATGCCAAGTGCATTGCCCTTGTACGAGAAGTTGCTGAGAAGGTTGCTGAGGTTTCCCAGAGTCGCGGTAAGGCCGCTGCTGAAGAAACCGAAGAAGACGCTGGGCAGGCTGACGGTACACAGGGTACGGATAAAAAGGAAGTTGCTAGTACTCTCTCGATGGGTGACGCAATTTCTAAGTCTATTAGTCAGGAGATTCAGGCCCCGGCCGATCTTCGAGACGAAATTTCTCAAGCATGGGAAGCACTCTACGCTGAAAAGCGTGGTGAAAATAAATCCGATTAAGGAGGTACTGACACATGGTATTCATCCCACGTGATCCGGTTGTGCAGAATCAGTTTCTGGTCCATGATACTAGCAATTCTAGACCAGCAACTATGACAGCCGGTGCCGTTGTTTCACTCTCGGGTGATGAGCTTGTGGAAGTCGTAAGTGGTACCAATACATTCCCTTATGGGTTCCTTATGCAAAATGTGAAGGCTGAATCCTCGGCACATCCGACGGGTTTCCGACTTCCCGGTGATTTGGGAAGTTCCGATGCTTTCTCTGGCGACCCAGTCGCCGTTGCGCATGGTGGTCTGTATGATACAACCTTTTATGACACCACTGTCACCGCTTACACCGCGGGAGATCTACTCGGTGTAACTTCGGCGGGTAGAGTTACCCCGCTCGATGATTCTAACGATATTGATTTCGCTGCAAAGAACGGACTTAACGACGATGTTAACAACGTTGTTGCCGTTTGCCAAAATACACTAAGTACAGCGCAAATTGCTGCAGGTGCACGCCTGCGCATTAAGCTGCTAATTTAACCTAAGGAGGTATCCTATTATGGATAGACAAAAGCTAGCTGAGCTTTTTAAGGCAACTGCTGCCATCGATACCCCTGAGGGTATGGAAGCCTATAAGGCTTTCGCGCAGGCGCTTACTGTTCCAATTCTCCAGGAGATTCGAGATGCGTCTATTATGAGACAGCTCTTCTCGGTCGAGCGACTGGCTCCTGGTGCGCAAGCGGTATATCCGGTTGCGGACGACTTCGAGATTCCGGTATTTGTTCTTCCCGGCCTCGGATACATCGCTCAGAACTTCATCGAGGGTGTTGGTGAGGAAGTGTATGTGCCAACCTTTTCCATTTCCGTTGCCGCGGACTGGAAGGTTACATATGCGCGAGATTCCCGAATCGATATCCCTGAGAGGGCGGCCCGAAACGCTGCTCGCTCTATTGCTGACTACGAGGAAGACTCGGGGTGGAGAGTTATTGTCCCGGGTGCAACCACAGACTTTGCTGGTCAAGGTCTCCTCGGAACTCGCAACGCTCCTGTTTTCCAGGTTGCTTCCGGTTCTACCGGTGAGAAGTTCCTGTCGAAGGAGCTTATCAACATTATGATGGTTGGTATGAAGAGAGTTCGCCGATCGCTTACTGATCTGTATATTTCCCCTGAGGATGCTGCAGATATTCGTGAGTGGACGGATACTCAGGTAGACCCTGTTACTCGCCGCGAGATCTTTACCGCTTCGGGCATGGGTCGCATCTGGAACATTAACCTACACGAGGTATTCCAGCTTGGTGCTACTGGTAGATTTAATATTAACCAGAATGGTGCTGGGTTCGGTGTGTTCCAGGTAGATAGTTCGGGTGACTTCAATGATTATAATCCGACTAATGAGAATATTGTTGACGCTAATGGTAATGTTACCACAGCGGGTGAGACCCAGGTTTACGGGTTTGATCTGGCCGTTAACGATTCTCTAGTTATGCCTGTCCGGAAGGAATATGAGGCTCATGACGATCCGACCCTTCTCCGCCAACAGAAGCAAGGTTTCTTTGGTTGGGAGGAAGTTGGTTTCGCACTCCTCGATTCTCGAATGGTACAGTTGGGTGTGATCGATAGATCTGCCTAAATCTTACTACATCCTTGAGGGAGGGGGTGTTTTGTACATCCCCTCCCTTCTGGGAGCAAGGTGTTTGTAAACCGGAATGGATGTTAAGGTGCCATGCCGGTTTTTCTTTATGGGGACAAGTTAATCTATGCTAGGTCCCGGTTATCCTAGGTAAAATAAGGTCTCCCCGTCCTATTCCGGGGTCTAGCACAAGGAGGAAAAAATGACTCAACCAATCTATAAAAACGCATTGAAGTATGTCCACATGACTGGCGCCGCCACTGCCATATCACGATCGGGTAGAGCAGTTCTTCACCGTGTGGTAATTAATACTTCGGGAACTGGAAGTCTTACGGTATATGATAACAACGTTGCTAGTGGGGATGTCCTGGCCGTTATTAACATAGGAAACGTAGGAACCTATGAGTTTGGAGTTGTATTAAACACAGGACTTACCGTGGTTCTCTCTGCAAACGCAGACGCTACAATTATCTACGAATAAAGGAAAAATTATGCTAGGCTATATGCTTATTCAAATTTTAATTCTAGCGTTATTGTCCGAAGTAATTACCGAAGCGGTCGTAAAGTCAGAATTTTTTAAACCAATCCGAAACTTAATTTCTAAGATCGGAACCTGGCCAGCGAAACTCATATCGTGTGGTTATTGTTTTTCTGTCTGGCCCGCTGCCGGGGTTGTACTTATGTCTAGGATTGCCTATCCGGTTACAGGAGTGACGTTAGTAGATTTCATCATGACTGCTCTAATTGTCCACCGGCTATCTAATTTCATACACAACTTTAATGACAAATATTTAGATAAGTATTACGATGTTCGGTATGTGAATACCGAGAAGGAGTAACAAAGGAGTTTTAATATGCGAGGATATGTACAGAATAATGGATCTACCTCTAAGTTTACTGCGCAACGCAGATTTCATCCTGGAGGCAGAGTAGATTTTGATAATCTTATTCCCACATTTATCAAACTTAGTGGTTTTTCGAAGTCCTCCCCGGGATTTGTAAAATGGCTTAGAGATAATATATTTTCAGATGAGAGGTGGGGATTTTATAATGCGGACGGAAGTGATTTTAAGTTTACAAAGTCTAAGGCTAAATCGACCGTTGCAAACCAAGATGGGGTTGTTCTAGAAGAACCAGCCGCCCCAGTTAAGAAGGCTCGGGGAGCCGGTCAGAGATTGACTCGAAATGTAGAGAACGATACATCAGAACGGGACATCACGCCTAGCTCCATCATCAACGCGGAATTCAGCACGGCTCGACCTCAGATCGAAAAATGCAGAGATAGAATAATCTTGAAGAGAGCATTAACTCTTAGCAAACATTTTTCTAACAAAGAAGAGCATATGCGATATCTAATGCGGAGGCTTGACGAGATATACTAAGGAGGAGTTGATCGATGACATCAGTCCTAAAGCCAATCATTGACTCAGTTATAAATGGTAGCATCACTGTTACCGTAACCAGCGTCACTGCAGTGGCTGCCCTTTTTGACGAGATCCTGATCACCAAAGCTTCCGATGTTAACGGACCTTACGCGGAGTTAGCGGGGGTCTCCCCCGTCCCCTTGCCCGGAACGGTACAGGTAGTAGCTGTAGATCTTTCAGCCGGCCCCGAATTCTATTACAGGGCCCAGTTTCACCACAGTTCAACCATGCTCTCTAGCGCATTTTCAGATCCCGCCCAAGAGACTGGTGTTTTTTCAGAATACAGTGTGCCTACCTCGACCGCGTCCTATCCCCCAGAGATAGCTCTTTCAGAGCAGGATAGGATTATTGTGGAGTCTATTCGCGTGGCACTGGGTGATTTAGGAAGTTTAGAAAGAGACTCTTTTGATTCTGCCGACCCCCAGTCTGTTATAGCCTGTTCCGAGCAAATTTCTGTGGACCTATGTACCTGGGAATTACGAGAGTACCGCGGTTGGCCCAGACAAGTGGTTCTTAACGGGGACACTAAAACTTCTATTGTTGATCCTCAAGTGTTGGGCTATCGTTATCTAACATTCAGTGGAGGTACTTCTTGTATCTCAGGCAGTATTGATGTTTTCTACAACACCTTCAGATATTCGGATCGAGAGATTCTTCTCGCCTATGACAGGTCGAGTAACTTGATAGTAGCTTGCGGTCTAACTGATTCTCAGATTACTACCGAGATGCGCATCATGCAAGCTTCTATTCTATTGCTCGAAGGTGAGATAAGAGCGAACCAGGAAAATGCAATCACCATTCGTGACGGTGAAACCTCATACGATAACACCTTAGGGTTACGATCTCGTACAGAAGATCTTCTAGATCTTAAACAAAAAATGCGCGATATTATTTTATGTGCACAAACCTATGGGTCCTACGGTCTTGAGGGCGTGAGGTTGGACTAATGGCCAGGAAACTAGTTCGGGACAAAGACAAGAAAAAATATAAGAAAGCTATTCAACAACTTGTCCGTGACCTGTCGGAACCTCTGACCGTCGTTCAAGAAAGCCCGCTGTTTGTGGACTGCCCCAACTGTATTTGGGATTCAGTTAATAAGAAATCATCTAATATCTTTGATGTTACTTTTGTATCCAACAGTACTATATTCGTGGGTACAGATCAAGTCCGCACCATTTCCCCAACGAGTTTTACGGAGGGGCGGTGCCCAGTTTGTATAGGAGAAGGTCAGCTATTTACAACTAAGGAAGTTTGTATTCCCGCCATGGTTAACTATGTTTCATCCACCGGAGGTGGGGGTACTTCGTCCTACATGGATTTACCAGCAGGTCGAGAAGGTGTTAATTTCATGATTGTAAAAACCCAATCCTGTCACTATAACTTACTTACTAACAACTCTATCTTTACTGTCAAAGGCGGTGTGAAGTGTGAGAAGTTTAGGCCGCCTTTTGTTCGAGGACTCGGTGGCGAAGATGCTATTTGTGAAATGATACTTCAGACTACTGAAGCTGGTGAAAGATCCACCAACAAAGCCGGCCTGGACAAACTTAGTCGAGACGAAGATCCCCGCCGGAGAATTAAGGGTCCGTCGGATATTAACATTTTGAGAGGACGCCACACTGGCAGGAATAGCTAATGGCAGGCGTTAAACTACGTCTCAAAGTAGATACAGCTAAGCTGACTAAAATTATTGCCAAGAAAAAGAAATTGTTACGAGCTAATGTACAGACTGTCCTGTTCAACGATGCCATCCCCCATTTGATAGAACTTATAATGGCCGGATACGACGGTCTTGGTGACCGAATGGATCTTTTACCTGAGGACCCCACTAATCCGGCCAATTGGAGAGAAGAATTCCGGGATCTTTTGCAAGACGATCTTGTCGAAACTATCGCCGTTGAAGCAAATAAGATTACTTTTGGTCTCGGTAATAGAGATATTTTGGGTTATACTGCTTCTGGGGAACAGGCCGAGGGGGATAACGCGCCTCTTCATTGGTTAGTTTTCTACTTTGAAGGTTTAATTGGTGAATGGGGTTTTATAGACACCGCTTTATACCAGCAATTTAGAAGTCCGGAAGGAGGAGTGGGTAAGTTTAAAGCGGGTGGTAAATTTGGTTCTGGTTTTATGATAAGTAAAATTGATTTTTTCGACGAGGGTTGGGATAAAGTAATTCCTTGGTCTTCGGTACGCCATCCGTTTTCAGGGTTTTCTCCTTTAGATATTTTTACTGAAGCGATTCGAGAATTTTCCTTGCGTCCGTTTATAAACACGGCTTTAAAAGCCACTGCCGAGGGGAGGGAACTTTAATGACAGTTACGCTGATGCGTATGGAAGACATGAGTCTTTTCCATTATATTAAAGATGTTGTCGTCCCCATTAAGTGGGTGGAAAAAGTAGTAGATGCGCCTTTAGTATTTAATTCCAGTGAGCAGCGCTTCGACGCCCAGATTGTGTGGCTTCCTAATTTTCTGCAAGAAGGACGTGGTTGGGTTTATTTCGACCAGCAGGGCGCTGAAGATTGTGTAACTAATTCTCCTCCGGCTACGGAGCAGACTACCAGAGTAACGGTTAAGAACGAAGTCGGTGCTACTATAGATGCAGTTAACTATACAGTTAACTACAGAGAAGGCTCTATCATTGCAAGCGGTGTCACCACTACTCCTCAAGGAATTCCCACCACAGTAGATTTCTATCAGTACTATGTCTCCGTGATTGATGGCTGGCCGGGTACTGATCCACCTGATGCGCCGATCTTGGCCATTGATGTGGTGGGTTTTGACAAACGCCCTTTTCAGCTTGGGGGAGGTAGGAAATCTGTTAGAAAGGTTAGTATTCACGTGTTCTCTACCTCAAGTGCGGAGCGTGACGATCTCTCGGAATGGATTCATGATGCAGTATATAACAGGTCCGTAGCTGTGTTAGACTATAGAAACGGTGAGCCTTTGAACTATGATGGTACTTTTAATTCAAGCTGGACCGGCGACTTGCTGACTCTTAACAATAATGACGATGCCACCTTTAAATTCGACAACGTCAAAGTTGAGTACGTGTCATCAAGACAAGACTGGGGTGACTTAAACAGATGGCGCTCCAAAGTTTCATTCACAACAACATCCTACAGGGATGGGCTAGACTTTAACGCTTTGTAGATCTAACCGGGGGCAGACGCCCCCAAGGTATGGTACAGGATGTTCCTCCATACACCTTAATGGAGGTGTGGTTACAGAACCCCCAATACTGTAACTGAAATAAATCTCTTAAAGGAGGAAGACCTGATATGGCACGACGTAACCGAATAATCTATCCAAGTAATTCGGTTTGGGCAAATGGCCAATGTCTTTATCGTGTGATGACGTTTGGTTCTACCACTACGTTCAACACGGAAGATGTATTCGAACTTGGTCAGCTTTCCGTTATCGACGTTGTCGATGACTCCCCAACCGTTGCCGTGACTCTAGAAACAGATGAATTTGGTTCCCTCTCCAATCTATACGCTCTTGCTAACATGGAACAGGACGATGTCCTGGTCCACGATGCAACCAGCGTTAGTGGACACCTTACAGTAGTAAGTGGTCTCGGAGATGCGGGCTTGAATCCTCTAGAACACTATCACGGTGTTGCCCTCACAGACTTCGGACTGTCCGCAGTCTGTGGTAATTCGTCTGTTGAAATTTGGGCTCCGATCCAAAACGAATGCTCGCTTGGTACTACTAACTCCGTTATCGATCAAACCATGTTCCTTCCTCGCGTGTTTGTTAACTCTATTGAGTGGACATACAGCGCTGGAGCGAACGCCGCCGAGAATATCGGCGGAGAGACCGATGCGAAGTTCTGGTTCGTAAACGATGGTAGATTTATTGCCAACGAGGAGTTTGTTTATACAACCGCAGCGGCCGGTCTTCAGACCGACGCCAATAATGGTGTTACTGGAGGTAGTGGTCTCAGAATTAATGATGCCGTTACTATAGTGCATCTAGGCTTGGATGAAGACGCTGGCGCTACTCCCGCGAACCAACGAGTATCCGTAAGATCTACTGGGCAGCTCGCCTTCCTGCGTTTCGACGCCCTAGGTAACCCGGCTGTTAGATATTTCAATAGATCGACCGGTGGAGCGAGTGAGATTCCTATTGTTGAAGGAGTTTCCGCGAGCCCCGTCGCCGGTTCGTATGTATACGACCCGACCGACAACTCTTTGACAGACCCCACTGACCTTCTCACCAATGCCGACTTCGGACTCGATGTCGAGGGTGCTAAGGAAGAGGGTGATATTCTAATTGTTACATACGCCGCTAATGACTACCCTGTCACATTCGGTAATCTTGAAGCTGGTAGCCAGGCACGTCACTCTAGTGTCAATATTGCTGCTACCCGCCGTGACGCGGAGTATTTTGTACCGATCGAAATCGATCCTGCACATAAGCCAGAAGATGTTGGTGCAGTTCGACAGGGACAAATTGAGATTTATCTGGTCGATAAGGATGCTCTTTCTGCAGGCTTTGACCGTGATGGAGAATTAGCTTTCCGTGTTACTTCCGCTACAATTTCTGCGGATCTTACGCGTGAGCCTCTCTTCGAACTTTCACACCTGCGACCTTATGACCGTTCTCTAACTTTCCCAATTCCGTTTACAGTAACTATTGAGACCACTGCGAATGATCTCGTTGAATACGCAGTATTTGCATCTAAGAAGGCGGGTGTTGTTACCGACAAGACCACGGATGATATTTCGATCTTCGACTTCATGACTGCAAATCAGCGACTTGACTTGGTTGTTCAAATCTATCAGCAGACCGATGAGGAAGCTGGTGGTACTGGTTCAAATAGACGTGTTCTAACTCGCGAAATGGTAGGAGATGAGTATTCTCAGAGAGGAAAGAGGTTCATCTATTATGATGGAACTACTTCCGACCCGGATACCGGTATTAATTATGGTAGTTCGATTCCCGCTGTTCCCACGAAGGCAAACACTCACCGTGAACGGCCTCTAAAGACAGTTGTTGCTAAGGATCTCAGAATTACCGACGAGGCGTACAATCTCTCCCTTGGTGAGAATGCCACGCAAACTTATGGATTCAGAGGAACGAACAGAGTATTCGCCATCCTTGGCGAAGTTGCTACTCCAGATCTTATCGCTTCTCCCGGAATTCAGGTTAATCCTAACCACAGCCGACTTGGATCTGGTTCTTAATTATTAAATTTTTAATTCCTTTTTCGGAATATCCGAGGAAGGAATCAGCCTCCGTTTAATCGGAGGGGTAGGATAATTTACAGAAAGGACAGGACATAATGAATAGTTCAAGGGAAGATGGGGCATTAGACCGGTCTCGAGACAAATTGAAAAGAGACCTTGAGAAAAGATTCATGCAGGCCGTAGATGAAGTTCTAGATATCGCTGAGGTTGCAATTGCAGATCCTATGCGCTACAAGCCTTTCAGATCTAAGGTACTTCGTTCGGCCAATAATGCAATTAGAGATCTTAAAAGGGATCTTGATTTAAACTATAAAGTATTGTTTGTTCCGACTAAGGAAGATGTCATAGAGATCAATCCGGCGCCGTCCATTGATTCTTTGCGACACGATGTTTAACGGAAAAGGAGAATAACAAATGTCAGCAGCTGACGATGTCAAGGAGCTACTTGAGGCTCGACGTGAATTTACTTTTGAGCCTCCAGGAGCAGAAGAACCCGAAACGTATTACATTGGTACCCCCTCCGGAGAGGATATTAGAAAAGCAGACTGGGAATATTCCAAGATATATGCCCAGGCAATTACTGATAAACTCCTAACCCAGGCCCAGATGACGGATGCTCTTAAAGAGGCCGGCATCTTAAGTGATGACTATGAGGCCGAGGTGGACCAGGCTCGTATTACTTTAGGAGCGGAGCTATTTAGATTGGAAAATCTAATGGACGACGCTTCTAACGACGAGAAAGAGGCCAATGCTCGCGAAGTTGGTCGTCTTCGAGATGACCTGTTTCTTTTAAATCAACGTGTTAATGGGCCCATGGCCAATACATGTGAAAATTTAGCAGAAGATGCCCGGACTGATTTTCTCACCAGCCGTATTGTGGAAAGTAAAGACGGGGGTAAGCTGTGGAAAACCTACAGCGACTACCGGTCTGATAACAACACCAGTCTTACAGTTCGTTCTCGATTCGAAGTCATGCTCTGGATGCAAGGTTTGGAAAGTAATTTTCTAGAGAACACCCCTGAACAAAGGACTATTCGAGCAGTTGAGCTGGCCCGAGCTACCGCAGAGTTGGAAGAAGACACTGAGAAGTTGGTAAAGTCTTCGGAAGCCGCGGAGTCTGTAGAAACTATCGAACTTCCGGACGATATTGAAGTGCCTAAGGTAGCGACGGAGAAGCCTAAGAAACGGCCCGGACGACCCAAGGGATCTACGTCAAAGCCCAAGGCCAAGAAAAAGGTTACACCTAAGCCTAAGCCCAAGAAGTCCGGACCTAAGAGCGAATAATGTCTCTAGCTCTTTCTTTCCAAGAAGTCGAAGAACTTCTGGAGAGGATTATACACAATAGATATCTTGTGCAAGTAGGTACCCCGCCAGACGAACAATTCGTATTGTTGTGTTCTCCGAAAGCGGAACATATCCTACAAAGCCGTTTTGTTCGTTCTCGAGCCCTCTTGGAAGCAGAGCGTATGGGGTTACCTAGTCTAGACGAGACCCGAGAAATGGCAGACATTTCAGGACTCGTAACCGAAGAAGACACTTTACGAGTTAAAGAACTCTCGGAAAAGATTTCATCCCAGCTTAGGGTTCTACAGATGACCAAAATAGAAGGTCGTAGAAAACCTATAGAAGAGATTATTGAAAAATACGAAATAGAAATTAATGAACTTGAGGGTAAGAAAGATAGATATTATGTCCTAAGTCGAGACTACAAATCCGACGAAGAGGCGGTTTTATTTTTAGCCTGGGCTGGGACATTGAGTATGGACGGTACTCAGTATTGGGATTCATTTGAATCCTTTGAAGGCGAGAAGGGTTTAAGTTTTAGAAACTCCGTGGTCGACGCGTTCGCCGAGTTTAACCGGGGAGTGTCTACTGCAGAGATCCGCTATTTATCGAGACATACCCTTTGGAGAATTAGATATACATCCGCTCTTAAAATGGGAGGGCCTCTTTTTCCAGGCGGCCTTCCGGATCTGACTCCCGACCAGCAGTCCCTGCTATATTGGAGCAACTACTATCAGTCCATATATGAAATGCTTTCAGACGAAAGGCCCGATGATTCTACTATAAATGATGACAACGAGTTAGATTCTTACATGGAATCGTACTTTAAACGACAGGATATGGAGAGGAGCCAATCACGGCTTAATTCACGGACAGGAACAGGAAAGTTACAAGCATCGGAAAAGGAAGAGGTAATAGTTACCGCAGCACATCCGCAATATATGTCAACGACTTATAGTGATGAGCGCGTGAAAGGAGACGGTTCCAACGAAGTAGAAGTTATTTCTCCTCACAGCAAACGTGCCATTAATCGCGCAGTCGCTCGAAGAAACAGGTAAGCGGAGGATACGGAAAAGGTGGTAGAAGAGAACTTTAAGCTGGGCATTGAAGTAGAGCTAGACGATAAAAGTCTAGACGGTATTGTCCAGGAGATACAAAAACGCATAACCGATAGCGCCCAACAACCGACGAGCGGAGGAACCCGACGCTCTCCGGTACCAGGCGGAGCTGCCACTGTTAGAAACATGGCTGCAACCGCAGGAATTGACGCGAACGCCTTTGGCAAAGAAGTAGCTCAAGCTTTAAGTAGGGAGAATAATAATCTAGTTAAGAACCTTGAAAGAACCCAAGGTCTTATAATCCAAGCCCTCGATCGGTTGACCCGCGCGATGACTACACGGGAACGTGTAGCGACGCAAGGGACTGCCCGGCCGGGGGCTTCGCAGTTTGCGAAAGCGGCCGAAACTGGACCTCCCGGATCGAATAGAGAGTTAAAGAAGAGCGCGGCTAATAGAAATGAAAACGTTGGCCGTATTAATCTTACCACCAATGTTAATCCTAGCACTGGAACGTCCGGCGCCCCTAAGGTCGATGACCTGTCGGGCTCAGCGCGACGAGCCGCCCGTCTGGAACGCCAAACTATTGCTAGAGGCGCCGCTGAAAAAGTATCTAGATTTACTACAGGTCCGAAAGAAGCGGCCCACCCGACCGCCCGCGCTGCTGAAATGCGAGCCGATAATGTAGCAAATTCTCTTGACAGACTAATCAACGAACTAAAGAAGGGTGCGTTGGGTAAGATGCCCGATCTTATTAGACGCTTGGGTATTCCTACTGAGGTAGGACGCGGGATGGGGGCCAGTACCCAGCTCCGCCGAGCCGGCTCCACTGAAGGGGGAGTTGTTCCTGGAGTTATAAAGATGGTGGGGATGCAGATTAAAAGTATCACCAACTCTGTGTCCCGCGACATCAGTGCCCTACTCGGTTCCGATGATTTTAAACAAACTTTAAAATCCGCTGAGCACACCGCCCGTCGCGATCCCGATCGCGCCCTGGGTATGATTAGGCGTGAATTAAGAGATCTTTTTAAATTGTCTTCGGTTGTTCCCGGCGGTGCATCAAGAGAATACGCCGCCGGGGGAGAGGCCCAAGTAGAGATAAGTTTTAAAGGACAAGACAAACTAATAGCTGAGCTCGAACAATACGGAAATGACGAAGCTGCAATACTCTCGCACCTCTCCGCTAAGCTAAATGCACTGGTTAAGGAGAGTCCCGGAGCATTTAGAAAACATGGAATGTCCCAAATGGCCATGACGGGTCTTACCGAAGAGAGTGCCGCCAAGTCGGAATTATTTAGAGACAAAAGAGGTAGAGTAACCGGAGCTTCACTAAATGTTCAAACTAGAAATTTAGCCACCCTTAACCCCGCAGGTGAGAGAGGCATGCGGGCGATGCGTTCCCGCCAGCCCATGGAAGCTTTACAAACTGTAGGCGGCACTGTTCCGCAGATCCAATCCCCTGCCATGAAAGGTCTGATCGATGCTGGCGAGGTCGTTTCACAAATGGCTAATAGGCTAAAGGTCGCCTATACTTCGGAACAGATAACCCCTGAACTGCAAGAAGACCAAGCTATCGTAAGTCAAAAAGTATTAGATAGCGGGATGTTAGATACCTGGAAACGAAGTCAGACTCAGCACATGGATGTTGTGGCTCCGGAGATCCAGAAGGGTCAGGAACTTGTTCAGGGACAAGTAATTGGACAGGATGTCACCGGTAAGCCCATAAAATTCGAACTTCACGGCCAACAAGCTATAGTGGAATCGATAGAAGAGAGTTTCGAACAAGGCGCGGAAACTTTCCGAATCGTATTCAAGGAACATATTAAAGCTCAAACCGGAGAAAAATTAACCACTCGATCCGGCCACAAGTTTACAATACGGGGAGGTGACCCGGAGGCTATGGGTGCTCCCAAGGGCACCCAGGTCATGTTGTCAGGACATGCCCCGGGGAAACGTAATGTGATCGGAGACGCTCTTGAAGTAGCGTCTTCCAGCATTGCGTCAAAGTTAGATCCTAAAAAGATATCAATGAAGGCGCAAGAGATCTCCGAATTGATCATGGCGTCCATGGAAGAAACTGGTGATCTGTTTGAATCAGCTAAAATGGTCGCGAGTCAGTTGGGCGTAAAAGGCTGGACAGGCGGTGAACGTGTCAGTCAAACTAAGGGAGGTAAAGCTCTTAAGGAGTCGGGTATTAAGACCATGATGACTGGAGAGCTTGATCTTTTCCGACTTAAAAGTCCTCGAGAACAAGGTCCTGCTGACGTGTCTACTAAACTTTTGGACACCTCTGCCATGTCGGGTCTCCGAGGCCGCGCTGAAACTGAAAAAATGGCTCGGGATTTCCAAGAACGCATGCAACGCATGGGCGGTAGTACCGATGAATATCTGACCCAACTAATAGCTTTGAAAGATGCCACTAAGATTGCCACTATGGGCCTGGAGACTTTGGACCCAACAAGCTTTAAAAGGTTAGGCGATGTTGCAGCCGGGCCCGAGGATCTTCAAGGAACAATTTTAGATCCTAAACATGCCGGTGCTTTTGCTGTCAATCTCCCAACTCGTCAGGGAGGTACTGAAGCTTTTAGAGTTCCCTCGACCGGTAAAGGTCTTGGACAAAGAGATACTTTTACAACACAGGCGGGTTACCAAGCGCCCGATTCCATGACCAGAATGTTCGACAACCTGATCCAAACTGCTGGATCTTTGCAAATATCACAAGGTGGGGAGGACGATCCTCGAGCCATGGTCGCCAGCGAACTTGGTCGTAATGAAGCTATACATGCAAGTACAAAAGCATTTAATGAACAAATAAAGGTTCTAATGCAGCAGGCTAGTGCTTCTAAAGAAGGCGCCGCAGCCGCGCAGCAATTTATAGAAAGTTGGATTCCTTTCATTAATCAACTGGAACAGGGCGGTAAGCTGGAAGTATTGCAATATAAACAAGGTGACAAGACTCGCGAAGCCTTTGGGCCGGGGCAAAGCCGCTCTAACGTTGAAGAATATATTAGATCCCAAAAGACCCCTGCCGGTGGTTTATCGGCGGTTAGAGATCTAATGGTAGGTCGTACCTCCCTGGAAACTAAAGGTACTACCAATGTACCCACTGCCGGCGCCATAGCCACCGACCTCGACTCTTTAGTAGAAGTTCTTGAACGACTTAAGGTCCCGGTTAAACAAGATGCCGAGGCTATAGACTTTTTATGGAAGAAACTTGACAAATTAAAGAACAAAATCAAAGAACAGTTCGCTGTAGATATGGCCCGGAAGCAAACTAAACCTTCCGATGAGAGAAAACGTGGGTTTCTTAGTAGGCAGGATTCCGGAGCCGGGATGGCCCACAAAGAACTTACGGCAATTCAGTTTAGAACAAATATCTCGGCTCCTCTAGAAGAGGCCGGCGCTGTACTCGATCAACTTGCCAAGTCCGGAGCAGATGTGGCCAAGGCAGGGGCTGCCTTCGAACAGCTCAGTAAAATACAGGACTTAGAAACCGCTATTCCTGAAAATGTTGTCATGCTAAATAAGGTAGACTATGACAACCTAGTTAAAGCTATCCAGGGTGAGCAGTCGAAGCTTGGAAATAAGATAGGTTTTAAAGAAGCATCTAAATTGGCTGATCAAGGCCTGCTCCACAGGTTTCCAACGACGGGTGAACAGAGTTTTCAGCCCCGCCGTGTCATAACTACGCAAGACGATACCTTAGTTCCCGCTGGTAAAATCGGAGTAGCCGGCCCTGCCGCCGGCCGAGCTTCGCAGTTCGAAGCCCTCTTAGCACCACTGCGTGAACTTCAAGGTACTCTTTCCGAACAGATAATTGCAGCCGGCGGTAGTGGGGAAGCAGCTGAAACTTTGCGCAAAAGACTCAACTCCCTGTCGCCCCTCGTAGACAAGCTCACTAAACAATACATGTTGGCAGCCACTAACTTGGATTTCGATGGAGATAAAATATCTCTATTTGCTAGTACTTCCGAAGATGCCGCTGCCAGTCTTAGAAAGTTTATCTCGGCATCAGAAGAGGGGGGTAAAGCCACCCCTGACCGCACCATGCTGTCTAGGTTACTAGGCCGCCAGGGCGATGTCTCCGATACCCAGAATCTAAAACAGTATGTTGATAGTCTATCCAAGGTTCGCAAAGGTCCCGGCCGCGGCGGCCGTGGTTTAGCTCCCGCAGGTGAGGAAACAGATAAGTTTGAGGCCCAATCGCTAATTGGTCCTAAAAAATCAGTTGGGTTGATGACTGATCTTTTTAACAAACAACATATCGCTGCATTTTTCCAGGCCGGTGAGGGTATAGAGTCCATGGCTAACGCCGTCTCCATCCTTATGCTCAATATCAATAAATCCTTGAGCATGAAGGGCGGTGGCAAGGGTGTCAGCGGTCCCATGGAGCTATTGCAAGATATGCAGCTTTTGAAAAGAGGTGCTATCAGTAAAAAGATGGGAGGGGAGGGGGATAACGAGTCTTACCAGGAACTTAGGGAAATTGGAAAGTCAGTTGATTCGTATCGCCAGACCCAACTTACAGGAATGAATCCTGCTGAGTTACGTAGTTTCCAAAAGAAACAGGGTATTACTGATCAACAGCTCGGTGGTCCCATTAAAGATAAGATGAACGCTGAGGAATACAAAGGGTTAATTACAAATCTAATAAACTTCTCCGGTATAGAACAGGGTTTTATGAAGTTAATCGACAAGTTAGAAGGTGAGATTGTAGGCCGCCACGCCAAGAAAAATAAACAGACCTTAGAACAGAGTAAGTTTGACTTCGTTGCTATGCGCGGTGCTGTTGAATCAGAGCCGAGCCAGGCCAAGCAAAGGAAGATTATTAAAGATAGTGGTTTTTCAATAGAAGGTGTTCTCGGCGATATAGCCCCGGGCTGGATGGGAACTAGAAAATCGTCAGTTAAGGAAGCTAAACGCCTCGGTCAAGCAGGTGGAGAAGGCGGCTTCGACGATCAAATCACTGATATTTTGAAAATCGCTGCCAAAAATCTCGCGAGTGGCGTTGCTATGTTAGAAGATCCTATCGAAACTGTAAGGCAGGATTTTGCAGCCCTGGCTGGAGGTACTGAGTTTAAAGATGCTCAGAAGTGGGGACGTGCCATGGCCGCCTCCATCAAAAACCTTCAACAGAAAATTAAAAGTTCCGCTACGATATTTACCAGCGGCGAGCGCCCTGCTGGCATCAACGAAAAGACCCGAGGTTTTTTCAGTAAATCTAAGGGCGTAAATATCTCCCAAGAGAATGTCATGTCTCCTTTGGAGGACGCCCGCCAGGCTTATATAGAAATATCCAAAGGTCTCCCGGTCGCCGCCGAGCGACTCAAAAAAGCTGCGCAAGCTGTTAAACAGGCGGGGGCCACTATGGCGCATGAGTCAGTCCATGCTGCATCCACCGACGTCCTGCCCCGATCGGCTACTGCGCCGGGGGTAGGGCTTCAGGCCCAACTAAAGGCCAGCCCGGCGGGCACCAGTGCAATCGGAAAAGACCAGTTTAAAATATTCCAGGCAATGAAAGGTCATTCTAAAGTAGGTCCACTACTAAATGCTCTTAAAGAACAAATGACAATGCAGGACACCGCACTGCAAAAGGTGGGTGGTGCTGACTACGCGGCCCTTGCGCCAGAAGAACAACAGAAGGAAATGTTAAAAGGAATTAAGGGCTCCTCCGCCCAAATGGATTTTAAGGGCGCGCGCGTTAAGGTTGCTGAGATATATGAGAGACTGACCAAAGTAGTAGCGGAAGAACTCTTGGCCTACCAGACGGATCCGGAAGCTTTTGCTTCGATGATGAAAGGGGGCGGTGTTTCGGACGAAGCTGTTGAAGCCATAACGAAACGTTTCGCACAACTAAACGAGCAAGTGGCTGATAGGATGATGCAGCAGGGGAAGGAAGGAGAGGATATTCTCTTTTCTGCGGGTAACAAGCTTGCCCGCAAAGTTGCTGCTACAATGTATATGGGTATAGAGAAAGGTCTGAATGTCCCCGCCCAAGAACGGGCCGCTGCTGTAGAAAACGCGGGTGAATCTGCTCAATACCAATCCAAAAATAGACTACGTAAATTAGAAGCGGTTATTAGAGGTACCCAAGAATCAGCAGGTCTCCGAGGTATGGAACATACTGAGGATGGTCGACTTCGCATCGATCCGTCAGCTGCCGCGGTACGAGAAGATTTACCAGAAGGCATCGGGGCATTTAAAATGTTACCAGAGGCTATTGGTAAACATATTCAACGCGCGCGCGCCGGCGAGATAGCTCCCGAAGATGTAATGAGAGACGAAAGAGAAATGAAAGCTTCGGCTTTCAAACTTCGCGAGAAGATTTCAGTGGCTGAGAAGGGTAGTCCTGAAGGTGCCGCGAACGCCGAGAAAGCCTATCGGCGGGTTATGTTGGAATACCGAACCGCTATCGCTACTAACTTAGCTAATATTGCTCGCGATGCTGAAGAGGAAGTGGAGAAGCTTCGCGCGGGCGGTGCCAAGTCCGGAGCAATTCGCAACGCAGTTGTAAAAGCTGTGGGATTGGAAAACCAACTTCAGGAATATATTGAGAGTACTTTCGATCCCTCGGGTCGCGGGAAGGGTAGAATCTCTGCCGGGATAGGCATTAGTGCTAAAGGTGAATTGTCCGAAGAAGGACGCGCCGCCGGACTTAGAGCTTCCCAGAAACAAATTGACTCTGTATTTAAAGAAGTTGCAGGACATGGTGAGGAAGGTACGGAGTGGTTGAAACAATGGAAGCCGTTGTTGGAAAATGTAGTTCTAGAAATTAAGAGAGGTGGGAGTGTTACTGATATTTGGGCCTCGACTTTTGAAAAATTACAAGAATCTCCCGAAGATTTCCGACATAACCTGGTTAGGTTACGTGAAGCTTTCGCGAAGATTGCTAGTCTCACCGCCGGTATAGGCGAAGGTCAATTTTCTAATACCGCCCAGGACGTCCGCCAACTGACCAAGGAAATGGGAGTGTTGGAGAAATCTTTAGAAGGGGTAGACACCTCCACACCTCAAAAATTACAAGCCGCTTTCACGGGAGGTGGTGCAAAAGCCCAGGGTGTTGTTGCGAAAGGCGCCGGTGCCGACATCGGCCAGTCCGTTGAGGCACAGTATGCCCAGGCCATTGCCGCCGCCAAAGAATATAAGAAAACTCTAGAAGAGTTAATATCTTCACCGGCCTACAAAAAATCTGGCGCGCCTAAACAATTCGAACCCATACGTCAAGATATTGTAGATCCCAAAACCGGCAAAGTTATTCAGAAGATAGAAATAGCCGCAACCCGAATGGGTAAGTCTGTCAAAACCAGTTTTAGACAGGTGGGCTCCGCAGCCCAAGGTATGGGCAAACAAATCGCCCAGGCCCTGCGAAGAGTAGTACAGTGGGGATTTGCTTCTGGAATTGTGTATGGTTTGATTAGAGCCTTCCGAAATGCCATCACTGTTGTTACCGATGTTGAAACAAAGATGGCTTCCCTTAAGAAAGTCATGGATGTCACAACTACCAACTTCGTCCAAATGCAGCAGGTAGCCGTGGGATTCGCTAAAACCTACGGTGTGGCTATTGGTGAAGTACTAGATGGTATGGTTGTCTATGGTCAGCAGGGTCTCAAGATGAATGAGATTACTGAAAGAACCCGGGCTACCATGCTTGCAGTCAATACTACAACTCTGTCCGCTACCGACGCTACCGAAGCGCTGACTGCTGCTCACAAAGTGTTCGGTAATCAGGTTAGCGGTAGTGAGGGATTTGTTGATGCCTGGGGGGCAGTAGCCGCTAAGCACGCGATTACAGCCAAGGATCTCGCCGACTCCGTTAAGAGATCCGGCGCTGCTGCCAACACTGCGGGGGTGAAATTCAACGATTTCCTAGGAATAGTTACCGCCATCGGGCAAGTTACCCGGCAATCCGGTAAAGAAATTGCCACCAGTACTAAATTCATGTTTAGAGCTATGCGCCGCCCTACTGCCCAGAAGGAACTTCTAGGTATGGGAGTGGCCAGTAAAGATCCGACCGGAGACATGCGCCCTGCGATGGACATCCTCGCCGACGTGGCCAGTAAATGGGACGATCTGAGCCGCGCCCAACAACTAAGTACCGCACAAGCTATGGCCGGTATTCGACATTATAATTCGTTTATTGTCTTAATGGAAAACTTCGGCGATGCGCAGCAGGCTTCCATCGACGCAGCTAATTCCCAAGGTTTTGCCGTCCGCAAGAATGCCATTGCCATGCAGACCTTTAGCAAACATATGGAAGTTGCCAAACAGTCCGTTAACGACTTGGTTCTTTCCATGGGTAACTCTCTTCTGCCCCTTGCCTCGGGGACCATTGGGGTTTTCAGCTCGATAATAGACACCGTCAGCTCCATGCCCGCTGTATTCCAAAAAGCAGCTGTGGCTGCTATGGGAATGATTGTAGTTCTTGGTCGCGGAGGAGATTTTGTTCTAGACACCCTACAAGGGCTGGGAGGTATGGATAGCTTCGGCGGAGACACCGCCCGACAAACGACTGGTGCTGGTAAAATTAAGATGCTGGTGTCCTGGTCCGGGGAGAAAGCAAAGGCGGGCATAGAGGGTCTTAAAAAAGGGGTCGGATCACTTATAACAGGTATGACTACGCTTCGAATTACTAGTTTGGCTGTATTCTTGCCATGGGCCGCCGCACTTACCGCGGCCGCCGCCGGTGCCTATTTTCTAACAAAAGCTCTTCTTTCCACTAAACAATCCGGGGCTGAAGTTGCCGACAACCTTGAAATGCAAATAGGTCAAGCTCAAGATGCTGCACTGCAGTATAAAAATGTGGCCAGGTCCGTAGATATTCTGGGAGCTTCTCACGCAAAATACCAAAAAATGTTGGCTACTACTCAAGATCCTGAAAAACTAAAGCGACAATTAGATTCCGGATCTTTTAGAGGTGCCGCCACAGAACTAAAGAAATACGAAGCTTTACGTGGCAAAATTGGAGAACAGGTAGCCACTACTACCCCCGGGGCAATAACCGGAATAGACGAAAAGACAGGTGATTTTATTTTCAAAGCCGATGACGGATTTAAACAAATTGCCTCCTCTGCCGCCGACGCCCAATCCGCAATTGCCGGTGCCTTGTCAACTAAGATTATTAAAGCGTATGTTAATGAACTCCGTAACGCCACTACGATGTGGGGAAAACTTAAAGAGATGATAGGTGTGGAAATAGGCGATGCCGACTTACTTTCCAATGTGCGCGACGAGATTAATTCATTGGGGGCGGCCATGGAGAACATGTCCGGATTCGGGCTTCTCGCCGCTCAAGGTGAGATGAATAGTAAAATACAGAAAGAACTTGAACTTCGTTCCAAAGTTGCAGAGGTATCTCTCCAGATTAAAAACCATCTTGAATCCATTCCTACATTCACAGATATGAACTTCGCCCAGGATTTCCTGAACAATAAAGATCTGCGCGAAGGCGCCAGCACTGCTGTGCAGGGCGGTGCTTTCGGCCGAGACGCTACGACCGCCAGTGTGATGCTGTCTACCTTAGGTAAAAGTGCCGGCCTCGGGGGTGTACTTAAAGCCGGAACCGCCGGCTCCGGAGCTTTGCAGATGGAATCCTTGTTACGCACTGGAGTTCAAGGAAAAGCGACGGGCGCTGCCCAAGATGTCGGAGCCGGAGCAATTGCTATTCTTCCTAAAGAAGTGGCTAAGGCATTACTGTCCGCCCGCAGCGGGATAAATGCTGTTACCGACGAAATGATCGCCGCGTCTCAGGTAGCATTTACCGCGGTGGATGAAAGCACAGGTGAAATTTTCTATCTTATGGCAGATGAGATGGGTAAACTGGGCCCAGTTACCGGGGAGGCTCTTCAGGCGGCCATGTCCGTAGCCGGCTCAAAGATTCTAACCTTCGATCAAAGCGCCTTGAAACAAGCTTCCGAGAAGACTAAGAAACTACTTTCGATGCAATGGCAGGGGGTAATGGCCGGAATTCGTGACCCCGGGCAAGTGGACTTCGGACTAGCTAGAAAATCAGACATGTCAGTACAACAGCGGGTTGTTTCGGCCATGCCCGACGAAATGAAAAGATTAGTCCAGATCCAAAAAGAAGTTACTAATGCTCAGAAGCTTTATAATGAAGAAATAGAAGGTATGGATCCGGAAGCTATGCAGAAATCAGCTTCGCAAATGAAAGAAGGTTCCAAAAACTTACAGATACTGGAAGCTGAGACGACCCAAATGATTCTTAATATCATGAAGGAAGGTTTCAATCTTAGTGTCATGGGTCATTTTAAATCAGCCATGGAAGAATTGAATAAAACCATGGAAGAGTCCGTTGTTAAGTTGAGAGATATAGCCGAAGCTGAATCCGATAGATTCGCGATGATGACCCAAACCAGCGGTGCTATGGCCGGTATGGGTGAAATAGCCGATATCAATTTCGGTGCCCGTAAGAAGGAACTTTCTGCCCAACAACAACTGCAGTTATCTACCCCGGGTCTTGGAAAAGCTATGAGTACTCTTTCCACGGTTCGGGAACAACGCCAGAGTGGTTTTGAAACACTTCGAGGAATTAAAGAACAAAAGCGCATGTTCGAAGAAATGGTTGCCGATTTGGATGAGGCCTGGGGCAATTTAACTGACGAAGATAGAAAGATGCGCGAAGGGTTGCTTAAAAAAGGCTTCGATAAGGAATCAGTTGAACTAATCGCAGGAGTTTCAGCAGGCGCTGCAAGTACCAGAGATGCTATTGCTTCAGGCGCCGACCGGACCGTGTCTGAGTTAGCAGGAATTCATGAGCAATTAATATCAGTAGAAGACGCCATTTTGATGCCGGAAAAAGAGCGTGAGAACCGGGCAAAGGATATGAAAGAGGCTGTCAAGGCTTCGTATAGTATAGAAGAAGTACAGAAGGCTTTAGGCAGGGGCAAAGGCGGCGATCAAAGAAATGTAGAATTTATTAAACGTATGGCGGGCTTGGAATTCAGTGGGGAGGGGGGTAAACGAGGCTTTGGAAAGTCTTCCGCGGTTCCCACCGAAGTTGCCGCTTTGGAAGAAGGTTCGGCCGGCCGAAAACAATGGGAAAAACTTCGCGAGTCTCTTTTAGAAGACCTTACAAACTTGGGTAGAAGCAATGCTCGTCTGTCACGAATAGATGTTCAAGACCCTTCCGCCCAAGCTTCTGTTCGTCGCCTTGGCGCGGTTGAGAATCAAAAGAATCTTAATGAAAGTATTTCCAAAACCTTTAGACAAATGAATCTTATCCAGGGACTGGAAGGCATGCAAGAACGCATAGGTGGAGACATAGCGGGCACTGCTGGGATGCGCCCCGGAAAACTTTCTACGTCCGGCGCCGCCGCTCCGGACATCGATGCAAAGCTGAAAGACCAGCGTACCCGTATAGCGGGCATGCGCGCCGACGCCGCGAAACGTTTTGGGTTAGCGGAAGAAGGTGCCATTAAAGGTATTAGAGACTCTACTGACTATCTGATCCGAGCCGAAAAAGATTATAGTATAGCAGTGGCTACTCAGGAGTTCGGTAAGGCTTTGTCCAGCCTGGTCGACGACTTCAAGAAGGCCGAGGCACTAGCCTATGAAAAGGTAGATTCTGATTTAGAAGGTCCGTTTGCCCGAGTCGGTAAAGCCGGATTCAAGACTGATTTTGAACAACGCCGCGAAGAACTCAAAGGTAAACGCGGCGGGATCCAAACACTTGAATCCATGCGCGCCACCCGAGACGAAAAGGCTAAAATTGACTTCGATGAAAAGGAAGCCCGCATAAAACAAAAGCAGGATATCGAAGTAGCCAACTTACGAACTCAACAGGGCCAGGCCGAACAAGTTAGATCCAC
>SDBT01002468.1_pt1 | contig 32687 bp, 28 predicted proteins | sample 2277101 | NCBI WGS metagenome assembly SDBT01 (sample SAMN10404973, study PRJNA504765) | marine sediment metagenome | isolation source: marine sediment core GS10_PC15, 103 cmbsf | place: Arctic Ocean: Southern Knipovich Ridge | collected 2010 | reverse complement strand
CCGCCAACGATAAGAGAAATTTAAAATGAAAGATGAAAATGTAGTGCCAAGAAAAAAATCGCATGGCCTAAGTATATGTTTTTATTGAACTATATTTTTTCAACTGTAAAACTTGAGTCATACTTCCTTTTTAATAACCCGTTATTTTACAGTAACTTACATAAACACAAGAACTTACCAATTATGCCGTTGTGTGCCATTATGTGCTGTTTTGTTCCAATATTTCCAAAATAGGTGACAAAATAGGTGACAATTTTTGATATCCCCCTACCCCACTTTGATTATTATTTCGGAATAAGGAATCTTGATTTTAACAAAAGCATTATTAAGATAGCCACACGGCTTAAAAGTCCGTTATTCAATGAGCTAAGTTCAATAAAAACAACAGGAATAATAAATCGAGAAGCCAAAACGTTAATACTTGTTTTTTCTAATGTTATCCATAAAAGTCCAATATTATCCGCACCACTATTTGCCAAATATTTGCCCATAAAAAACTACTTAGCCAGCCATCCGCCATCAACCGCTACCGTATATCCCTGTAAATAAGAAGAAGCATCAGAAGCCAGAAAGACGGCGATCCCTTTTAAATCTTCCGGTGTTCCCCATCTACCGGCTGGAATCCGATCAAGTATCGCTTTATTCCGGACCGGATCAGCTCTTAATGGGGCGGTATTATCGGTTGCCATATATCCCGGTGCTATCGCATTTACATTAATCCCGTGCGGTGCCAGTTCATTGGCCATTAACCGTGTGAGACCCATCACGGCGCTTTTTGAGGAGGTATAAGATGACACCAGAATACCTCCCTGAAAAGATAGCATTGAAGCGGTGTTAATAATCTTACCCCCTTTACCCTGTTTGATCATTTCTTTGGCCACTGCCTGTGATAAAAAAAATAGTGTTTTTTGATTAACATTGATAACATCATCCCAGTCCTTTTCTGAAAATTCAGTGATCGGGGCACGGCGAATAATACCGGCATTATTAAACAGGATATCAATTTTGCCAAATGCTCCTTTTGTTGTGCTTATTATTTTATCGACACTATTCAATGCGGATAAGTCTGTTTTGATTTCAATCGCTTTTCTTCCCACTTTCTCAATCGATTTTTTGGTATTAGTAGTGGATAATATATCCACACAGGCGACATCGGCTCCCGCTTCTGCCAGACCGATGGCAATGCCCTGCCCCAGTCCCCGGGCGGCACCGGTTACAATAGCCGATTTACCATCCAATTTAAATGCATCTAAAATACCTGTCGAACTCATCTCAAATCTCCTATTGCAATATGATCCATGTCATCAAATGCTTGATTTTCACCACCCATACCCCAACAAAAGGTATAGGCGCCGGTACCCACTCCGGAATGCAGTGACCAGCTCGGTGAAACAATCGCCTGACCATTGGCTACCACCAGATGCCGTGTTTCATCAGCGGGACCCATCAAATGAAACACCCGTGAATCGGAGGCCATATCAAAATACATGTAAACTTCCATTCTCCGTTCGTGTGTATGTGGTGGCATCGTATTCCAGACAGAACCTGGCTCAAGTTCAGTAAAACCCATTACCACCTGGCAGGTATCCATCGCACCCGGATGAATCATTTTAAAAATCGTCCGCTTATTTGACTCCTCCATTGATCCTAAGTGGAGAGGTTCTGCATCAGCCTTTGTTGATAGTTTCGTCTGGTATTCTTTATGAGCCGGATAACTCAAAAAATAAAATTGCGCCGGTTGGGTGGATTCATCACTTGAAAATTCAATATTTTTTGATCCACGACCAATATAGAGCATATCTTTGTTTTCCATCTTAAATGTGTTTTTATCAACATTAACAGATCCTTTTCCACCGATATTGAGTAGGCCAATCTCCCGGCGCTGGGCAAAATAATCAGCGGCCAACTCGTTTGAGACACCAAGTTTCAATGATTTTTCTTCCGGAACTGCCGATCCGATAATCACCCGATCTATATCAAGATAATATAATGAAATAACATCCTTTTCAAATAATCCATCGATTAAAAACGATTCACGTTGTTCAGTGGTGGTCATGCGGTTGAATCGGACCGGATCAGCGGTGTATATTACATTCATTCTTCTATTTCCCTTAATTTTATCTTCTAAATTTTGGCATCAGTAAATCTCAATTTCTTTTCTTCACTTCATAACTCTATGTCCTTTGCGCTCTTCGCTATGCTTAAATTCAAGGATAAAATCCCCATATTTTTCCTGGATTTTAATTTTTATTTTTATTCCCCTTCCTCAATTACATAATTTTCGAGAATACCGATTCCTTCAACTTCAACTTCTACATGATCACCTGATTTTAGATTCCCCATTCCAGGCGGGGTACCGGTTGTTACGATATCACCTTCGTGTAATGTAAAATTTTTAGAAATAAATTGAATCATTTCCTGAATGGAGAATATCATATGGCGGGTATTTGAATCCTGCACGACTTTCCCATTAAGGCGACATTTAATGTTAAGGTCATGTGCATCACCGATATCATCTGTTAAGACAATTTGGGGACCGATCGGACCAAAGGTATCGATCGATTTTCCCCGAAACCAACCAGCAACATCTTTTTCCTGGAAGTTCCGGTGGCTTATATCGTTCATACAGGTGAATCCGTAGATATAATCATAAGCAGCTTCACTTGCGACATTTTTACACTGACTTTTCATAATAAATGCAAGTTCTGCTTCATATTCTACACGTTGCTTTTTAAAATCATAATCTTTAAAAAAGGATGGGAAAACAATATTTTCCCCATTGCCAATGAGAACGTTTGGTGTTTTTGCGAATAGAATTGGTTCATCCGGAATATTTGTGTTATCCTTATTTTCCACATCTTGATAGTAGTTCATACCGAGGCCAATTATTTTACTTGGATTAATTTCATACTCCTGATCCGTATTTTTAATCGGTAATCGTATTGGCATAATGAAGCACCTCCATTTATTTGAGTTGATTGATCCACCCCCTTTTTCCCCTTTATAATCAGATTAAGGGAGCGGATGAAAAGGAGGGTTTATAACATTTCTCTCAATACTGAACTATCAGCGGTCTGTTGAGCGCCTTGATTGTCTGAATGAGATAATCCTGGAATGCCTGCTTTGACTTTATACCTTCTGGTTCCTGTTCCCAGGCAGCAAGAAAATAATAGGAGACCTTTTTATGATATGGCTTCAGCACAACAACATGATTGAATTCGTCTTCATTGATCTCAATTAATTGTTTTGTATCAAATAAGACAGCGGTGCCAAGCTTATCGCCGGCAAGACTTTGCTGGCCATAGAGTGCAATATAGGCCCACCCTCCTTCATCCATATCAGATTGAAAATAGTCCGTTGCCTCAGCTTTGGCTAGCCCACTGCAGAGGTTTTGTGCTTCGCCCATTATCTTTAGCTGATGCCTAGTCATCCTGCTCCCAGCAGTAATCGACAAATCGGAAATCAGATCATATTGTCCAGCACCCACCTTCCAGCCAAAATACTGCGTCCTGATCTGAGAATAAAGGGAACCATTTTCTACAATTTTACAATCGACACTACTTGTTTCTGTAACCCGGTTTGCTTTTCCATCTTCCCACATGGCAATAGAACCGATCCCCAGAGATTCACCGACCTTCAAAATATCCATCCCCCATCCGGCTGGATTATGATACGAGTCATATCCATCCTGTCCAACATCCTGCAGGACCATGCCATGTACCTTTTTGCCGAAAACATCAATCGCATTACGCCAGTCCAGATAAAAACGATAGCCCACTTTATCTGATTCCCAACCCGGACCCTCATAACGGATAAATCCGGAATGGTCCTTATGTTCGGGTGGTAATTTTAAATAAGACACATTCTTAAGACTACCGCCGACATATTTTTGATCAACAAATTTACCACCGAATTTATGTGATAACTCTGCTTGTGTCCGTTTTTTATAAGATCTGGTGATTTCTCCCTCCGCGCTATACCTGAGGATCAACTCCTTTTTCTCATTTGCTGCCAAGTCGATATTGAAAATTATCGAATCGAACTCTCCATCACCGTCATTATCAAAAGCCTGATTAGGTACTTCTTTTTCTCCTGACCAAATTAAGAATGCATGATCATTGAATGCAGATTGTTTTGTCCGCAGATCACTTATTTGAAGATAAACAGAAGCGTCGCTTCTGGAAAAATCTGATAGATTACTCACGGAAAACGATATTGATTCCGGAAATTCTTGTTTTAGATTCGGGTGAATATTGTCTTTTTCTGCACAACCTGTCAGAGCACAGAAAATTAAGATTGCAACCACATATATGATTGCTTTCATAATTCTCCTCCTAATTTTGTAATTGAATTTTATTAGGATTGTTGTTCGTAAATAAAGTAGCTTATTTTCATCGACCAGAAATTACGAACTTCTATTTATATTAATTATAGAAACCTATTGATGTGCCTCTGAAAGCAACTTGCAAGCATTACACAGAGAAAAGTAAATATCAATGTCATGTTTAAAGTGATCCTATAATCGATATTTTCAATATTAGACAAATATCAATATGCATTTGATTAACCGGATCACTTTATATCTAATTTAGACACAAATTTGATCATTTCACTCCCTGCAAGTAGAAATGCTCCCGCTCCATATGCGTGTGTATCTTCAATTGTAACTTCGTCTGGATTAGATCCAATACGTTGAACCCAACCAATTTTTCCGCTGGGATGAATAGCTTCTACCAGACCTTGCCATGCTTTTTTTACATTCGATGCGTAAATTGTTTTATCTAAGTATCCCTGATTAATTCCCCAAGCCAGGGCATAACAGAAAAAGCCAGATCCACTTGTTTCAGGTTTGGGATATTCTTCAGGATCCAAAAGATATCCCGTAGCCGGTAATACCAAAAAAATAGGTTAATACAACTAAAGTATCAAGCCAGTGAAAACCACGTTCCATACTACTTCTCCATTCATTCTTTATTGTCCTATTATAACCTAATTTTATCACCAACTTTTTCTTGCCAGGTATGAATTTTTACTGTCAATCTATTAATGATATCCTGATAGAGTCCGGAATAAAAAAGATTTGTTGTTTCATAAGGATCTTCATTAAGATTAAATAATTGAGATTTATCATTATCACTCAGACTAAGTTTCCAACCTTCAGGCGAGATAACGGCACGGAAGAATGCTTTTTGTGCCGGCAGTGCATCACCATCAGGTCTTCCAACCTCACTTAAATAATTCCATTGAATGAACACATGATCTTCTTCTACGGACTTGCCCTTGATGAGGGGTACCAGACTCTGTCCCGGCAGACCTTTATCAGTTTTAATATTCATCAAATCGAGAAGTGTGGGCACTAAATCGATATGACTCACTCTGTTTTCAATTAGATGCTGACGCCTGCCTATCTGAGGAATTCGCATTAACCAGGGTACCTGGATCGCCTCTTCGTACATGACGCCCTTACCTACCAGCCGGTGTGCCCCCATCATATCTCCATGATCGCTTGTGTAGACAACAATCGTGTTATCGGCAAGGCCTAGATCCTCAAGAGAATTGAGAATTGCGCCTACACTCAAATCAACCTCCGTCACCAGACCCCAATAATTGGCGATAAGACGACGCCAATCTTTTTCTGTTTTCAGGGGAAATCCTTCATGCCCGTTCTTTTTCAGGTGCTCAAATATAAGGCGAGTACGAAGAGGTTCATCATCTTCCAAGGGATCATTAAAATTAGGTGGCAAATCTACTTCACTCGGATCGTGCTCGTCATTTAAAGGACCGAAAAAAGGCATATGGGGCTCCAGAAAATTGACATACAGTATAAAAGGCTCGTTCTGATGCCGCTTTAGAAAATCGATGGTTTTCAGCTCAAGAAATTTGGGTTTACTGTGTTCAAGAGGCATCATTGCGGCAAAATCGCGATTAAATTCATTATCCGTATGCCGTGGTGTATATCCAAGATCTACTAGAAAGTGCCAGTAACCGCTCATTTGATTTCGATCCCTGCCCGGACTATAATACTTTCGGTAATGATCTTCAATACTTTCCCATTCCTGAAATCCATGCTGAGCAAATACTTCATCTCCTAAATGCCATTTACCAAAGTATCCGGTTTTATAATCCGGATCATTGACGATTTCCGGAAAACATTTAACATTTTGAGGTAATGGAATGTTATTTCTAACCAGAGTACTCTGATGAGGCCAAAGTCCCGTCATCACGGTGGCCCGGGATGGCGTACAGACAGGTTGACTGACATAGGCATTTTTAAAAACCACACTCTCGTCCGCAAATTTATTGAGATTCGGTGTATGAATTTTGTGATTTCCATAAACACTCATGGTATTTGCTTGCTGTTCATCTGTCCAAATGACAAGCAGATTGGGTTTTCGTGAATTTGTTTTGGAGTCGATAAAAATTGCTCCCAGTGCAGCAATCGATATAGTTACCAGAGCAGCAATCAATGTAGTTTTTATAATGTTGCGACCCGAAATAGTTCTTTTTATTCTCGCTGATAGTTTCATGTTTGATCTCCTAAATTTGCTCACCCCATATAGGGTTATCTGTTTAATAATTTCTTTATTTCAAAACTGACAAATTTTGCAAGTTCAGTTGCCCCATCAGGTGTTAAATGAACCTGATCGGTAAAAAAGACTTCGTTTTTGGATAAATGATGCGAAGCTTCGATTAGAATAACATCCTTTTCTTTAGCAATCTGTTGAACAATATTGTCTGCTCTATCGGAAACACTATTTAATACATCGTGATTCAGTCGGACTTTATCACTCTCAATAATTTCTTTTTCATGTTCAGTATTATCAGGGTTTATCAAAAGAGGCTGGGTCATTAAAATAGGAGTTATGCCCAAATTCTTAGCGGCATCAACAAACAATTGAATGTTTAACTTGTACTGTTTTAGTGCAATCTCACTGATGTATGATGAGTATACTTCCTTCGGCTTTGGAGGTATTGGCTCAACTACAGGTTCTATTACAAAATAGTCATTCCTAATATAGGAATAAAGCTGAGATATTTCACCGAGGGTACGATCCAACCATCCACTGTATTGGTAACGGGGATCAGCAGATCCACACCTGGGTACAAAAGTTCGCAACAATGGTTCGTCTGATCTAAAATATTTAATATCATTCCACTTATTACAAATAATCACAAAGTCAGGATTGAAAAGATGTCCTTCAGTAAAAAAACGACCAAAAGAGTCAAAAGACATATGTCCTGGGATTCCTGCATTAATAACCTCAACCGGATATCCTTCATTTTGCAGAATCTCCTGGAGCAGGTGTGGCCAGTCCTTTCCTTTTTTTGTTCTTATGTCAAATACAAATGAACCGCCATAGACAATAATTCTGATCTTACCTTCCGGTTTAGCTACTGAAAAATTTAAGCCCCTGTATCCCTTTTCATTTATATACCATTTAACACTGTCCTCAAAACCATCTTCCAGTTCAAAACGGAAGGAATCACGAATTGAATATTTTACAAAGTGTTCTTTTTGCGGGAAAACATTCTTGGAAAAAAGTGATGGGGCATAGATTAGATTTGTATTTTCCATTTTATGCTTTTGAATTTCAGGTGAAATATAACCATCGGAAGAGATCAGCCTTACATAGCTTTCCCCAATTGCAATAGCAAGGAATAAAATGACCGATATTACGATAAAAGAAAAAAGTATTCTTTTTTCTGATCGTAAGTTATATACTCTGGTAAACCATGATCTTTTCATATTTGATTCTCCATTGAAGATAGCCAACACTAAACTTAAAATTGAATAAATTATTTAATTTTATGATTATTTAGATTTATTTTCTTTTTTTCAGGAAGGAGTCAATCTTTCTCCGGGAATGTGCAGAAGCCTGAGCGCCTAATTTTGTTACAGAAAGAGCAGCGGCGGCATTAGCAAATCGAATTGCTTCGTCAATGGACTTACCCTCAGCTAACCCCGCAGCTAAAGCACCATTAAATATATCGCCAGCGGCTGTGGTATCGACGGCATCTACCTTGAAACCCGGTATCAGCTCCCTCTTTTCACCACAAGCAAGATACACACCCCGAGCACCTAAGGTGATCAAAACAGCTATAACACCTTTTCTCATAAGAACCTCAGCCGCTTTCCTGGCGCCGGCCTCATCTTCTACCTTGACTCCTGTTAACAATTCCCCCTCGGTTTCATTAGGAGTTAGTATGGAAATCATTTTTAATAAATCATCATCCAGAGGCTGTGCTGGTGCCGGATTCAGAATAACCCTAACACCGGCTTCATAGCCCAGTTGCACTGCTCTTGTTACCGTCTCAATAGGCGTTTCCAGTTGCATTAAAAGAATTTTCGCCCCAGAAATCAGTTGCCATTGACGCTGCAACGAATCGGTAGAAAAATCCCATTGCAATTCCAGCGATAACGGAAAGGACTAATCCTTTTGATTTAGATTTATCAGTAGAAGCTGGAAGTTTACCATAAGCCATTGCATCTATAACTATTGCAACCGCAACAAATGCTACTCCTATAAAAAGAATTAACGGATCACCAATAGGTGCTGCTACGTAATTTGTAATTACGCCGATTACCAATGCTAAACCAATCCCAACTGGAAAAGCAACAGCCATACCAGCGATATCAATTGCAGCAACCAATAAAATATTTGCTAAATTAAAAACAATTCCGCCCAACAAGGCTGACCCAATATTAGAACCTTCAGCCATACTTAAATCTTCAAGAAAACCTCTCCCTTCAGATCCAATACTGCCCATTGTAAAAGCCAAAACTAAAGTAAGAAGTAAAACACCTATTGAGTAATCCCAATAATAAAGTTGGAATTTCCACTCTTTACTTGCCAGTTTCTGGGTGTTTGCCCAGGAGCCCCAGCAGATCATTGTGATGACGCACATAACAACCGCAATTACATAAGATTCTACTATAAACATGTTTCGGACTCTCTTGTTTAATATTTACTTTTTTTAAACGAATTGAATTTCATTAACCACATAGTCATTTAAGCAAAAATCATCTTCTTCAAATCCTGAAATTGGCCAGCAGAATCAAATTTTAATCAAATAAATCAATTCCCTCAACACTACTTGTAGAGAAGGGGCCGGTCACTAACCAATCATTTACATCCTTAAAACATGATACCAGCTAACTATAAATCGGAGCCCCAGACCGGCGTTATAGTGATCCTTTCTCAACCGCGTTTTTTAATGTTTCAATTGCCTGGTTATAAACATCCTGAACTTTTTGGCTTTCAACTTCGTTCGAAAACACAGAATGCTCAATAATTGTCTGCTTATCCCAGGCAACCTCTGCCATCAGGCTCTCGGCGGCCTGCTTTAAGAACACGTCACGACCATTTACACGTATATAAACAGCACTCGTGTGGGCGAAAAGAGGCATACCAAATTCGTTAAAACCAGGGAAACCAGGCTCTGGTCTATCATAATGCATAGTTGTAAACAGGGGAATACGTAATGCAAACCAGGCCGGACCATCTACTTCTATGTTTTTGTCTAAGACCGCAACGTAATGACCATCTTTGTATTGAGTTGGAATTGTTTCAATAACTTTACCATTTTTTATGAGTTCTATTTGCTGGAAATCTCTACGAGCATATCCCCGTCCCGCAATCTTCAATTTGTCATTGTTCTTTGCAAAAACAATTTCACCGACATTCTTGTCATTCACAGTCAAGCCTAACATGGGACCATTCGTGATAAAAGATTTGCCTTCTCTGAGGGACTCCAACCAACCTTCCAAACTCAATGGCTGCGGCGCTTTTACATAGGTCATTGCCATGTCACGCAGGAACCAGTCCGTACCGGTTGAAAAAGGCACGTGTAACCCAATGTTGAGATAGCGATAAAAAGTATCATGATATGAATCGCTACTATATCCTTCAAAAATAACCTGAGCATCCAGATTTCCAGCAATCCAATTAGGGATATCTTCAAGCCCCTGCCTATTATGACACCAAAGCGTTGTCCCTCCTCTCTTTCGTGCCTCAACCAGCACATCAAAAAGAGTACCATCATTATAACCACTACCAGTTATTGCGGGTCCAACACTTGCGGGTAAAATCAATTTATTCATATTGAGAAGCATAATATGTCCAAAACCGTAACCATAGTAATGCATTGACGGGAAATTGTGTCTATATTCTTCCCCCCATCCAAAGAGTACACCACTTTTCTTGCTAAAATACTCTAAATCTTTTAGAGTAAATTTATTGGAAGGATAGTATTTGTCTGAGCCTTTTCTTTCCAGGTACGAGAAAAAAACTACGTCTAGCCCATCGGCTTGAGGAACCTCTAAAGTATAATGATCAGCCACAGACCGACTAACATTCTTGTAATGCAGGTGAACATTTCCGCTAAAGAATTCATCGAATTCTTTAGGAAGAAATTTTTTAATTGGGACTTTAATCTCTGCTTTGTCCTTATTGGATAGATTGATCACCATGCGTGACATCACTGTTTCATTCCCCTTGAAGGCTTCAATAAAAAGTTTCTTCCTCGGAAGAAGAACCTTGTGCTGGTCTATCAATACAGACCAACTGTCTATACGACGGAAGGGTGATATGCCATAATGATCTTGACGGATTCCCGTGGAACGTGGAAGTAGACTTTGCGGAACGACGCGTTGCCCATTTTCAGTAAAGAAACGTATAAGTCCGGCAACAGGTTCGCCGCTTTCGGCGTCTACAAGTTCAATGTTAACGTAACAGGGATAATCGATACCTCGAATTGCCGGGGTTCCGAGATCAATGACCGGCCAATCAGACGGCACATCATATGCTGCCGTCAATTCTTTCTCTGTGGGTTGAACAGCTGGTTTTTTAGCGTGGCCATCATGGGCTATGGTGATTTTGAGTGACATTATTACTATAGTCATTATTGTTAAGATAACTCTGAGCATATTAATACCTCCCCTAAAATTAAATGTCTTTATCAGATAGTCGCCTGCCAGCTTGTAAATTTTTAGCTATAAACTCTGCCGCCATCATACCCGTTTTTAAATTGGCCTCGTATGTTTGAGCGCCAATATGAGGCGAAGCTATCACATTAGATAGTTTTAACAGTTTATTATCGATCGGGGGTTCCTGTGCAAACACATCTAGTCCGGCCATGTGTACTTTGCCTGAATTTAAAGCCTGATATAATGCATCTTCATCGATTAAGCCACCTCTGGATGTATTGATTAACACGACCCCATCTTTCATATTCTGAATAGAGTTTATTCCCACTATTTTTTCGGTTTCTTTAACTAATGGCAGATGTAGTGTAATGATATCAGATTCATCAAGTAGTTCATCAAATTGTACTTTTTTAATATTCAATTGATTGATTGAACCAATCTCACTAATATAAGGATCACATATTAGAATCCTATTATTAAAACCCATCGCCCGCTTCGCAACAGCCTTTCCAATCCGGCCATACCCGACAATTCCGATCGTTTTTTCAAAAACTTCCACTCCTGAAAATTCGCCGGGTTCCCATTTCCCCTGTAAAACAGAAGCCGATGCATTGAGAAAATCTCTTGATACCGCAAGGATCAGAAGCCAGGTTAAATCTGCTACCGATTCAAAGTTTGCAGGGCAGGTACAAATCTTAATTCCTCTTTTCCTTGCTCCTTTCATACCAATTTTATCACAACCAATGCCATGATTAGCAATAATTTTCAAATTACTACATCTGTCAAACACAACATTTCCTATAATATCCTGAGCACTGATTATAGCAGCATCCGCATCCCCGATACATTCCGCAACCTTTTCCTCGTTGTATGGTTCATCATTCCGCCGATATATGACTTGATATGAATTTTTCTCTAAATATTCCAATGGTTTAGAAGTATATTTGGCAAATGTTTTAGATAAAACCGCTACTTTTATTTTTTTTAATTGATTCATTCTTATATCTTTTAACAGTTTTATTCGATTCTCTATTCAGTTCAAAACATGAAAATATAAATTCATTCATGTTGTATCCCAGGCTTGTAACTAAATATTTTTAGAGTGATGTAAAATTTCCCATATCTTGAGTTGTCCCCATTGTATGTTTCTTATGAGCATTTAAGTCCAATGGTTCTATGAGTATTTTTAAATGAAGGCTTTTCTTGGCATTTTTTGAATAGATAAGATATCTTGGATTAAAATCTCCTCTGGGGAAAGCCGATTGATAAAACGAAAGATATTCATCTCACAGGAAAATTAAATTTCCTGTGAGATGAAATCCTCGTATCAAATTGATGCTATTTAATCAATACCATTTTCTTAACCGCAGAATAGTCACTGGCAATCAATCTGTAGACATAAACACCAGAAGCAAGATTTGCACCATCAAAATTTGCTCTATAACTACCTGCTACTAAATCTTCATTAACCAATGTTGCGACAACCTGCCCCAACATGTTGTATACCCTCAACGTTACTATACCAGGTTTTTTGATCGAGAAATCAATCTGAGTGGTTGGGTTGAACGGATTGGGATAATTCTGGCTCAGCGTAAAGTCGGAAGGAGTCTGCAGTTTTACATTCTCCACAGCAGTCACACCTTCCTTAAACGTAATATTCAATTTAGTATCATCAGGCGAGGTATTTGCATTAAACTCTCTGTTTTTATCTTCTGTTTGAGCAGCGTCTCCTGTGAGTACTATCAGGATATTATTTCCTGGGGCCCATCCATCTTGTGCAACAATTTCTTCTATTATTGCCTTTAAATTAGGGGTCTGCTCTGCTAAGCCTCTATCTCCATTAGCTACTGATGGTGCCGGATTCCAGGTAACCATTGCTGTTGTGGCGGGGTGACTGGAAATATTAAAAAGTTCTTCTCTGAGTGAATCAACTGTTACTTCTTTAGCTCCATAGATATCAACAGTTATGTCAGCATCTGTTGTTCCTGTTTCTATAGCATTAACAGTAAATTGAACGTATGCATTCGTTATCGCTTGTCCTTTTGGAATTTGCACATCCCTGAAAAGCACTCCCACATATTGTGGCTCTTTATCAAATGTTACTTCCAGGTCAGAACTTCCTAAATCAACCGTTCCAAGGATTTCACCACCTAAAACTGACTTGACTTCTTCTCCGTCATCATTGTCATCAACAATTGGAATTGAAAGAGCGGTAATGGCTGGTGATTCGTAATTCTCCCATTCGGCTTTTTTAGCGGGATACCAGTTCAAATCACCCAGAGGGAAACCACCTTCTCCAGCGGTATAGGATTGAGAAGATGTTGAATAAGCTAAATCGAAAGGATAGATTCCATACAGGGGATCACCGAAAACGTCAACGCCCTCAGGGCCATTATCAAAAAACGATGCAAATTCTTCATCGCCATCGTGAACTTCCCATACATCTCGTACTAAATCAATCAATACCTTCGGATCCGGACCACTTGGAAATACTATGGCCTCATTGATGAATGATCCTTCAGGTATGAGAGGTACCGCATCTTCATCGGCAAATATCCGTTCAACCACGTCAGTAGTATCCCCAAAGACCGCCGGATTTAGATTAAGAGTTGCGAAGACATCCACTATCTGCGGATCTAACCATAAATTATTATTACTAATATTTACTGTCTGGATTATCCCTGCCAAATCAGGACTGGAAAGCGGCTGAAGTTGATTAAAATAGGCATCTACATCTCCATCATCTATCACGCCCAAGAAACCGGGATTTATGACCAGATTGTTCGTAAATGTGACATCGACCGTTTCGCCTAGTTGAGAAACTTCTTCGCCCAGATTATAGTAAGTACAGTGATCGATTTTGAGATAATTAGAATAGCCGGAACCGCCGTCTCTAACCGGTCTGCTAACCATATTATAGATGGTGCAATTCTGAATCAGCAAGCTGTCCATTATATTCCCTCTCCGGTCAACTCCCCGCCCGTTTAATATACTAAAACCCATCAAGGAATTCGTGATAAATACCCGTGACATGGCAGCATCCAGATGGAGGAAAGCAGATCTTTCTCCATGAAAGTGACAGTCATCTACAGTAATTCGTAAACCTTCTGCGCCAAGTCTAATGATCTGCGCCGAGAACATTACATTGCTATTGTCCTGACCGGTCAGATAGAGCCCTTCCAAAGTGAGATCACCTCTGGGCAGGAATAAACGATTTGATATACCACCTTGCAGAACCCCGGGTACCAGTTTAGGACGTTCGCCTTCCCCGGCTGCCGCACGAATGTGAAGATTGTAGCCAGTATGTTCAATCGTGCCGTTAAATATATAATAGGCCAGTAGGCCCCGTTCTAATTCATAGATTGTGTTTGGATCGACACGATCACCGTTCGCCAGCGTATCTCCATCAATCGTGGTATTTATGATACCAAATTCCGTAGGTGCTATTTGGACAACGCGCTGTGCTTCTGTTTGCTCCATAAATCCAAAAATGATGAAGAAACATAGCAAAAATGTTATATTAAAAAAATTTTTCATGATATTATCCTCTTCAATTTATATTAATGGAATTTATCTATCTATAACAACATTCTTCAGCAACAAGTATCCTCCTTTCTTACTTATCCAGATTAAAAATTTTAAACTTTTTCAAATATTTTGCCTAACCCGCCTCCTTTCTCTGTTAAATTATTCTTCTCTAAATAAATTAAGAATCCCTTTGTCCAAAAGTTATGAGTACCCTTCGAGTTCATAATAGTTTTAATAAACGGATAAGGCTGTTCACAATTTTGACATTAAAACTTGTACCGGATACCAAGAGCACCGGTCCAACCAAAAAATTCCCGACTGGTAGGAAACGTTTCCTTCCACAGAAATGTGCTTTCCGGCCGGTTTGAAATATTGTTCATATTAAGGAACAAACTTATCCCTTTAAAGACTTGTTGTTGCATAGCAATATCCCAACGAACAAAATCATTATCATACTGATCCAATTCCTCCCTTAAATTCACATTGCGTAAGATAGCTCCCTGATAAATCATCGAAAGACGGCCGCTGAACCCCCCTTTCTCATAGCCAATGGAAAAATTGGCTATATGATCTGCCTGACCAATCATCGGGGCCTCCCGTAGAGTATCGGTAAACGTTGGGAAAAAGAAAGGAGGAGGACCGGTCGTCACAGCAAGGAAGGGGTAGAATGTCTTTGAGGAGATGTAGGAATAATTGACATATAACACGATACCGTCAAAAGGACTGGGAAAAGATCTCAGGTTGGTCTGAAGTTCGACTTCAAACCCATATATATCGGAGACCTCCTCGACATTTTCAGGCTGGATGATCGAGACTACGTTTCCATAATCCTCATCTTCACGGACCCGGCGTGTCCTGATATAATCAACATCATACACCTCCTTTTTATATAGTCCTAAAGTAAAAAGACCGAAGTGACTGTAAAATGAGAAAAAAGCATCGTAATTCCAGCTTGTAACGGGTCTTAAATCAGGGTTGCCCTGCACAATTGTCGCCCCATTATTTGTAAAATTTCGATGGGGAACAAGATTATAATAATCCGGTCGTGATAAAGTCCGGGTGACGGCCAGGCGGATATCAAACCAGGATACGGGTTTATAGCGCAAATGAACCATTGGCAGCCATTCCTCATATGAACTCTGACCTGTTGTATCAATAATACCTCTTAAAAGGAGCGTTTTTTCGTCATCAGTTCTTATCGGTTTACCAAAAGTAGTATTATAATCATTGATTGTTCTTTCATATCTTATACCTGGTAAAAACATCAAACTTTTTCCGAAATTGATCTCAGTCATGATGTAACCCGCTGCAACCTTTTCCGCAGCAATATAACTTTTAATCAAAGCTTCCGGATCGTCTTCATATAGCCATCTCGGAAATTCCTCGGTGGCAAAATTTTCGTAACGGTATTCCTTACGAAAATCATTCAGTTTATTGGCATCCAGACCCGGACCAAAAGTGTAGGCGCCATTCAAAAAATTAGTTGCATCAAAATCAGGATCCTGAAAATTGCTGAATTTTATTCTGCCCAGTCCATCCAAATCCCAGCGGTCGGGATATTTTGATGGCAAACGCCACTCGGTTCCAAAGTGAGACATTAACAACGAATAAACATTTCTATCACGGGATTTAGCTATGTATTTCCCGCCAAATTTAACATAACCCAGAAGACTCTTACTTAAATCAAAGGGAATTTTCAAATCCAGTTTAGCCGTTATATCCTCATCGTCGGTCGACTCCTCATCCAGTACACTGCCTTTGAAAAAAGTTTCATCCAGTCGATTGAAAGCAAATTTTGGAATATCTTCAGGTCCGCTATTCAGGATGATATCCCCCATAAAAGCGCTTAACTCCAAAAAGTCTACCTCATGTGAAAAGGGGGTTTCCTGATTTGTTTTTGAATATGATACCAACCAATTCAAGTCCAGATTAACGCTCCCCGGCAATAAGAAATGTTCCCCGCTTAGTGAATTGCTCCATAGCTGCGTGTGCATTTCACGCTGACGCATTGTCCTCTCCTGCCGGTTTGCTTCAAGGTTGTACCGTCGTCGTCGCCTTAACTCATCTCTATCCGTTTTACCCCAGAGACTGCTTAAATATAAACTTCCATTGGTAAGTTCATAATCAAGCGCAAGACTGGCGTTATAGCGCTTTCGCACTTCAAGCCTGTCACCCAGATTTAACTGATTTAACAGAATATTTGCTACTCCCTCCTCCGATTCACCTTCTACATAATACCCGGCATCTAAAATATCAGAGCCACGGTTAGCTTTCTCTAATCCACCGGTAAAAATTATGCCAAAGGCGTTATTAAAGAAACGGTTACTAAGTTTTAAGGCAGCCCGGTACTGGCCATATTCACTAGCATGCGCGTTGTAGCCATATTGAAGGCGTGAATCTAAGGTAAGTCCTCTATCCGCTTTTTTAGTGATAAAATTGACAGTTCCACCTATGGCGTCACCATCATGATCAGGGGTGAGCGCTTTAAACACTTCAATTCCGGCCAACGTATAGGGAGAGATCATACTCAGGTCAACCGAACGGTCCTCAGGATCTGTTGAAGGGATGCGTACGCCATTGACGGTAATAGAATTAAACCGGGGAGCTAAACCGCGGACAATCACTTTCTGGCCTTCACCCGCGTCTCGTTGAATGGAGACACCCGGTAAGCGCCCGACAGATTCAGCAGCGTTCTGGTCCGGTAACTCCTGTATTTTATCGGAAGATACTATATTGACTATGGTGTTGGAGGCAATTTGCAGATTGATCGCCTCTGCTTGCCCCTCTAATTGACCGGTAACAACAATCACTTCGCCTTCCAACGCATCAAATTTCATTTGAATATCCAGATCCTTTATCTCATCATCCATTACCGTTACTGATCGCCTTTCATCCTGATAACCTATATATGTCACTACGAGTATATATTCACCCGCCGGGACATTTGTGATACGGTATTCACCATCCAAATCTGATGCAGTTCCTCTGGAGATGCCCTCAAGGACAACATTGGCTCCCGGCAAAGCCCCATTTGTTGCTACATCAGTAATTGTACCTTGAATGGTTCCTGTGGCAGCTGCTATGGAACAACAACTTAGGAGAATAAACAAAATGGAAGTATTTATATTCATGATTTACCTCTAAATATTAATATTAGAATTCATAATATTCTTCAAGTTCCTTTAGCACATCATGATTCTCTTCAATCAATTCATCTACTTTTTTTATTGTGTTTTTAATATCTTCTTGAGAAAATCCCAATAATCTCAGACTATATTCAACAATGGCATTACTCAGTATAATCGGATCCTCACACAAAGTTCCCTCCCGTTTTTGCTGGGATATGGCATCCGAAATTCCCTGGATCGCAATGGCTAATATGTTTAATTCATTCGCCAGGATTCGATCCCCAAAAAATGTTTGCAAACGTATTCTTTTATTCTGTAGAGAATATTTATGAATCTCCGGAGTATTTTTAATGATGTGCCATAATTGGGACAGTCTTTGATCCTCTAAAGTTTTGATATAGCCTAACCGAAAATCATAGGCAAATCCGATCTCTGGGCTTAAATCAAGGTTTTTCACCTTTTCAACTTGATTTCTGAGGATTGTAATGAATTCCTTAGCGATAATCTTTAAGACGCTTAATTTATCTGAAAAATAAAAATAAAAATTCCCGGTTGAGGTATGGGCTTCGTTAACAATTTGACGAATAGTTGTCTTATGATACCCCTGACTTAAAAAGAGCCGTTTTGCAGATTTTAAAATACTATTTCGTTTATCATTTTTTGATTTTTTTTGTTTTACCATAATAGTACAATGTATGTGTGGGTGATTCATGTAAAATCGAATGATTCTGTTTAAATATAGAACAATGTTCTATTTTTGTCAAGTTATTTTTTTTGTCTGGCCTGGAGAGAATCCCCTTCTGTAAATAAGTAATCTGATCACACTTATTATTACAAAAGATTTATGATATGATTTTTAATTATTGCCTGCGACATATGTAAAGACTATTTTTCGGTGATATCAATGTTGAAATTGGCTGTGAAACTTGACTTTGGAATTTTCCATCAGACTGATTTTCAAAAATCGTAGTATTCTTCTCCTTGAAAATCTGGCTATGCGTCAGCAACATGTTAGACAAAACCGAAAGCATTAAACACAGTTTGTGGAATCGGGATTGTTCTTTTGGTCACTGCTTTCTCAGATATGAGCTGGTTGCCTCCCCCGTCCAAAGAAAGATTAAGCCAAAGTCCAATGGTGGAGTGATTGCAGACCAACAAGTAAATGATGTGACTTTCACAAAAATCACTTCTTTACTAATGTATTTCTCACCATTTAAAGTGTTTTTCATTCCGGAAATGGTATATTCTATGTTGAATCTAAGGAAATTCTATTTTACCTTTACATACTTGCTTTTTTTGGGAGAGATAAATCAAAGAATTGGAAAAACAAAATACAGTTAGTATACATGTCAGTATCAACGAATTATAGCCAGATAAAAGTAATCAGATAAATTTATTATTTAAGATGGAAAGAAAATATGCCAGGTTTACTTCCCACAGTTGATCCCGATGGACTTCTCGAATACTCAGTTGTTTTCTCAGACCGCTCACTTAATCATATGCACAATCATTCCAAAGAGTGATGAACGATATTTCCACTACGCTTAAGAGTGTATACAATGCAAAAGCAGTTATTGTCGTTCCAGGGGGTGCCACTTATGCAATGGAAGCGGTAGCGCGACAATTTGCTACTGATAAAAGATGTTTGATTATTAGAAATGGTTGGTTTAGTTTCCGCTGGACACAGATTTTCGATATAGGCGATATTCCTTCTGAATCCAATGTATTAAAGGCTCGTCGTGTTGATGACTGTAAGCATGCAGCATTTGTGCCTGCACCAATCGAAGAAGTGGTTGCAACTATCAAAGCTGAACCATATGTCTGCCCAATTCGTCCGGCGCGTTCCGTCTCACCTGTCGCACACATAGAAACCATATGCGGCTGCGCTGTGATACCGACGATACCGTTTATGGCCAGCATCAGAATAGTAAATCCTCCAATTCCTAACTCGTTGCTGAACAATGTGAAAAAATTTTCCAGAAGAGATTCACGCATCCCGGAAAATCCACCAATAGCACTTAATCCAGATGGTATGAGCATGAATGACAATATGATGATCATTATGGCCTGAATAAAATTGGCGTAGGCCGAAGCAACCATCCCGCCAAAAAAACTATATAAAATGAAAGCTACAGTCATCGCAATAACTACACCATGGCACCACCTTTTATCATCGTGCCCTGGGCAAAAACGAAAAACAGGATCGCAAAAACAGAATAAAAAGCACCCAAACCTCTACCATAGCGATCTTCTACGATCTCACCAACGGTTGTTCGCTCACTGCGGAAATAACCATCACTACTCTTAATTTTACGGGTTAACCATAACCTATATCCCGTTATTAGTATAAAATAATTACAAGTGTATCTAACCAATGGACTCCTTCATACATTTTTACCTCTCTATCTAATCGAGTGTTATTAAAAATAAGTATGGCATTGTCGTTCCAACTTTCCCACTTCCGGCAACATTAATTATTATAAAAACAAGGTTAGAAAAACAGCTTCATGACTCTTTATTCTTTCCAACATATTTACTCGTATTACGTTTTTTAGGATATAAAAGATATGCCGAAGATTGCCGAATGTTGTTCAGATATCCCAACATATTCATCGAGGTGAAACATTGTAACCTTGGTCCAATCAATTATCGGAGTTAAGTTAATGATTCAAGAAAATCAAACTGCGATGCACCGGTAGCGGCAATAATAGTTACATTACCTTTTACTCTAATTGCCGAATTCATAATTTTGATTGCTGTTCTTGCTGCGGCCTCAGCCATTTTTTTATCAGTATTGTGTGTCTCGATTTTCATATCACCCTTCCTTTTTTTGTAAGATAACACAGCCAACATAGATGCATGAGTTTTTAAATGTTTTTCTGTTCAAAGTTTCTCGCCCCCATTTGAACAAAAACACCAAAAATAAATGAATAAATAGTTTTGTGATCTGATTCCGATTGTCAATTTATATATTATAAATGGTGGATCCTTTTTGAAATATTTTGATAAGTTTATAAATTTGCTGAAATTTTTTCTTCGTTCAACATTTCCCCTTCTACACTGTAATGCTGCAGAGTAATAACGGATTTACCCTCAATTCTTTCAACAGTGACGGCAAGAAATCCCCCGACTACGTTTTGATACTTATGTCCCGGTAAATGAATAACCTTATTCCGACTTCCGGCATGTTCATCATCCTGAGCTCCGCAACCGAATTCAAGCAATCCGGTTTTTAAATCCTTTAAAACATATTGCCAGTGTCTGTCGCCACAGATTACCATCATGTTTTTCTGACCCGAAATGAATTGACGGAGTTCATCACCTTCAGTTTTAAAGGCATCACTCGAATGATTATCACTTTTCTTCTTCCTATCGCGACCTATGGTTGGAGTTGGACTAATTAAGATACGAAACGTGGCGTCGGATTCTGAGACAGTTTTTTTAAACCACTCTTTTTGTTTTGCCCCCCAGAGAGTCTTCCCGGACCAGTCAGACACATTATTATTATCTCTAAAGTCTCTTCCCTCAGCCAGCCAAATTTGTAAATCCTTTCCCCAGCGAAAAGTCCTCCAGGTATTCTCTCCCATGGGAACTTCATCCAGAAAAACCTGCTGACCTTGCTTAAATGTAAAGTCGCCCATAAACCTAGTTTTCATACCTGGATAAGCATCGTTAGTCCAGGTATCATGGTCATCTTTTATAAAATAACTGTTTACCAACCGGTGAAATTCCAGATGCGAGGGTAAACTGTAAGTTCTGGCCCAATGAAAACGTGCCAGATCAATTGTCTTGGCTAATTTATCATAATAGACCATATCCCCCGTATGGATAAAAAAGTTTGGTTCCAGTTTCAACATTTTAGGATAAATTTTCCACCCATTATCACCGTCGTCGTGATCTTTATAAGCCTGCCCGGTTACAACTGTAAAGACAACTTTTTCCGGCTGAACCGGATCTGGTGCGGTCTGAAATCTACCTTCGATAATCTGCCCTTTAATGCCTTCAAGTGACTCTGATTCCACATGTATCTGATATTCAGTGCTGGGCAACAGATTCGTGAGTTTAAATTGATGCGTGTAATCGTGATTTACAGACACCTCTTCCCATCCGGTTGATTGCCATTCCGGAGAATTCTGCGTTTTATAAAAAACACAAGTTTTTCCTGTTGTTCCTGGAACAGCACCTGCGATATTATCAACATTGTATCCATCAGGGTATTTAACAACCGGACTAAACTTTTTATCGTCGTCATTACTATTTAGATCCCTCACCTCACCTGTCTTCGGATCATTATAAAGAATCTGAGGCATAGGTGCCTTCGAAGGTACTCTTTGGGGGTTTAGGGTTAGCCTGGTCCAGATAATAACCTGCGTTTGTGACGCTTCACCAATTTTAATTCCGGTAGCCTGAAAAGGTTTATCGCCCTGATTACTCTCCTGAACAATCAGGCTGGTCAGTATCATTACCAGGCCAATCATGATTAAAGCCAATATAATTTTAAATTTTATTCTCATGACTGCTCCTAAGTTAGATAATCAACTACATCTCTTCAGCTTAAGAATTCGCTACAAAAAGTGTCGGAAAATTCCATTTGAGCTATTTCATAATTCAAAGGGAAATTTAATCTAATTTGGATAAAATTCTCTCTGCTAAATGTTCCCCTATTGCAAGCGACGCCGTTGCAGCTGGAGAAGGAGCGTTACAAACGTGCAGCACACGATTATTTTCAGCAATGTAAAAATCATCAACTAGTCCACCTTCCCTGCTGCAGGCTTGAGCACGAACTCCCGCCCCGCCCGGTTTCAAATCATCTACCGTTATGGTAGGTAACAATTTTTGTAAGGCTTTTACAAATGCTGATTTTGAATATGATCTGTAAAATTCCCCCAATCCAACTTTCCAAAAACTTAATCCAACTTTTGCAAAACCTGGCCAGGTTAAAGAATGAAAAGTGTCCCTGAAATTAAAAGAAGTTTTTTTGTAACCCTCGCGTTTGAATGAAAAGACAGCATTGGGACCTGCCTCAACTTCCCCGTCAATCATCCGTGTAAAATGAACTCCTAAAAATGGGAACGCTGGATCAGGTACGGGATAAATTATATTTTTAACCAGAGATCGTTTCTCTTCAGTTAAGTTATAATATTCACCTCTAAAAGGAATTATTCTTATAGGAAGCTCAGGGTTTGTTAATTTTGCAATTCGATCTGACTGAAGCCCCGCACAGGAAATAACTGCTCTGGCCGAAAAAGTACCGCTTTTAGTCACCACATCAACTTTGTCATCTTTGATAAAAATTCTGACGACTTCTTCATTAAACAAAATTTGCGAACCAGAATCTTTTATAACCTCTTCAAATTTTTCACACACCTTTTTATATTTGATTATTCCAGTCTGCGGAACATGAATACCCGCAATTCCATTTACATTCGGCTCAAGTTCCTTTAATTCGGATTCGTTCAATTTTCTCAGATTCTCGAGACCGTTCTGTTGCCCCCTTTCAATAATTGAATCTAGATAGGGCAGTTCTTTCTCATTTGTAGCTACAATCACTTTGCCGCAAAGGTCATATTCGACATTGTGTTTGTCACAAAAATCAATTAAATATTTGTATCCTTTTCGACAGTTCAATGCTTTTAAGCTGCCGGGTTTATAATAAATTCCTGAATGGATAACATTGCTGTTGTTGCCTGTCTGGTGCTTGGCCACTCCATCTTCTTTTTCGAGTAAAAGTAATTTGAGTTCCGGATTTTTCTCGAGAAGCTTAATCGCGGTTGCGAGTCCTACAATACCTGCGCCAATTATGATGATATCAGTATCCACCAAATCCGTATGAGTATAAGATTGCATATTTTTTCCCTCTTTATAGACTATTATATAAAATTCATTGTTTCATAATTAGTAACATATTTTTCTCCAGAAGCAGAAGTCTGGTGCCCGCAAAACAAGATATTTTGCTTTTTTAATTTTTATTTTCAAATATCTCTTCATTAGAATCATAACACATAGTATTTTTATATTAAAATTTCCTACAATAATAAATCCTGTTTAGTACTAACTAATCCGTATCAACAATTTTAGAAACCACAACTATTTTGTCTTTTTTCCTGATCCCATAAATGAAACCTACTTTTGATCTGTCCCAGGCAATACCCTGCCCCAGTATGTTAATTGGAACAGTCTCAACCAGCTCCAGAATGGAACCTATTTGCGGAATACGCAATGCATAGAGTTCCGGTAGGTCATGTCCGGTACAATACAACAAACCATCGGGCCCCCATGAACCACCTGAATTACTCATCGGTCGAATTTTTTCAGTAACATCTGCTGGAAACACCCACGCTTGTAAATCCCACCATTGATCGTCGAACTTAACTACGGTAGTCCATTCCGTTCCTTTTCCGGTAACGGATTTCCATTTTTCATAATGGGAAAAAGCAACCTACCAAAATCCATTATAATAATCAATCCAGGTACATGATCCCCTCTGAATCCCAAAACTATGTGTGCTAATATGTTTTAATGTCTGCGTATCCCAAATTTCAACAGAACTTGTCATTGGTATACCTGGATAATTAGAATGTGCACAGTATAATTTCCCATTTATAATCACACCACTATCCAAATGAATTATTAGTCCATCTTCGTCCTCCCAATGTGCAACTAATTCATTTGTTTCTTTATCGTATTTTCCGATTTGTCTGCTTCCAATGACATAAATATACTTTTCATCTACAGCAATTCCCTGCCGGGCCTCTACTGCTTTAAATCTTTTTAATTCCACAAATTTATGCTGAGCACTCGAACGAATAGATATAGATAGAGAAAATAGACAGATCATAAATACTATTGGTAATACTTGATATTTATTCATTTTTCAATCTCCATTTTTACGTTTTGACGCAAACCAAAATAATTTATGTTGATCTTATTTTTTTTAATTTTTGTGTCAGTTCAGGCCTTAAAGTGTCGACCCTGGTTATAAACTACAATTGAAGAGGTAGAACCTGAATGCACAAAAATGCACTATGCAGAATTTTACTGTATGACACTTCATATAATTTTCTTTCAAATTAAATAACAAACTTCTTTGGTTTTAATTTGTTGTGTACCTCATGTATATAACTTTGCTTTATTCACGTGCTTTTACATTCCAAACCGTCAATGCTAAAATTAATGATAAAATAGATGCACCAATCCAAAAAATAAAAACCTTTTCAAAATTATAAACGGTTTGTCCGGCCACAATTGTTTTCCCACTATCTATTAAATAGCCGCTGATCCAATCTTGAGTACCAGCTGCAATATAACTAAACAGACCAATAATGCCTTTTACTGCTCCAGCGGCTTTTGTGGGCATAACATCAACGGCTATTAAACCGCCAAGAAATACAATAAGCCCACCAATTGCAAATTCAAACCCCCCAAGAGTAACTATATCCAACCATTTATGACCTGGCGGAATATAATATAACATTGTAATTGAGCCAATCAGCAATAAACCATAAAGTAAAGTTGGAATATTTCTCCGAGAATTAAAAAATCGGTCAGACAGAAATCCTGAAAAAATTGCGCCGGCTAAACCTAGCATAGTGTTCACGCCAATAAGAAAACCTGCTTCAAAAACCGAATAATTTTTTACTTCCTGCAGATATAGTGGCCCCCAACTATGGATGGCGTATCGTGTGATATACATAAAAGCACAGCTAAGACCCAATACTACCACAACAGGACTTTTAAGAACTTGCAATTGCAATTTCTTAATTGATTCAGTAGTGGGTTTCCCTGCAGAATAATCTTCTTTATAATCAGCAACATTTGGTAAGCCATAAGTTTGCGGTCTATCCGCAAGTGTAAAAAATAATATTATTGCAACAACTATACAAGCCATACCTGGTCCAATAAATCCCCAATTCCAACCTAATAGGCCAACAAGAAAAGAAGTCCCGATAAAGGTAAGTCCCTCTCCAATATTATGCGCCCCGGCCCATAGACCATACCGTGTTCCTCTTTCTTTATTGCTGAACCACTGGCAGAGTGAAACAACACTCGGAGCTGAACCGATTGATTGAAACCAACCATTGAAACCCCATAAAATGACGAATAATAGGAAATAACTTGTCATACCAAAAAGTAGATTAACTATGGCAGACAATAAAAGAGCCGTAGACATAAATCTTCTTATATTTGCCCTGTCAGCAAGAAGACCATTTGTGAATTTTCCAACGGCATATACGTATAAGAGAGCAGCCCCTATAATCCCCAATTGATTTACATCAACTATGTCTGTGTCAATCATTTGTTTTTTCGCGACAGACAAGCTAAGCCTGCAAGTATAAAAGAATCCGTATCCAAATACCAATGAAGTGTATATGCTCCAGCGTTTGTGCTCATAAATTTTTTTGATTTTATCTGGATCCGAAATAAGTGGTTGGTCTTCACCGGTTTTAAAGAAGCTGATAATTTTAGATAGCATGTTATTCCTTTATTATTAGCAATATTTATGGTCTGCGTTTGTAATATCCTTTGCCATTATCATAATTTTTTTGCCGTTGCTTTTCGGCTGGATCAACTTTTGATTTTAAATGGAGGCAACATTCTCTGGTAGCAATCATATTCACCGTTTACCTTTACGCGATAAAAATAACGCATATTGGCCGTAAGGTTGTCTAGTTTTATCACAGCAGTGTAATCGTTGGCTTTCGAAGGCAAAACTGCGTCGGTTTCTTGGGCAGTCTTTAACTTGTCATCAGTTCCATATTCAATCGTAACCGGAAAAGTGCCACTTATGCGGACCCAAATATGTATCTCTTTTTCCGACACTGCCCCTACCATAGGACCTTGCATTAATCTGAGTTCACCATCCTGACTTTGAGCATGAAGCGGCAGGAGTAATACTTTTAAATAAAGAATTAATAAAACTATATTAAAGAAAAGCTTTGGTTTAACTATGGTTACCGTTATTTCTCCTTTGGATATATCCTTAAAGTTTCCTTAGTTCCTTTTACTCACCAACCTCACCATTGCCATCTTCCCAACGTTTAATGCGATGTGGTGCTATTCTATTATACATTTGATCAAAGCTCGCATCTTTAGGTTGCACTACATGGCTGTTTAAACAAATATAAGTTAGTTCTTCATCAAACGATTCAGTTGTGTGGGCCGTATTTCTAGGCACAAATACTACATCACCCGGTTTTACAGCTTCTGTCTCATCTGCAATTGTTACAGCACCTGTTCCTTTTAAAACAAAAAACGTCTGTTCTTTTTCCGAATGGGCAACTATAGCTCCCTTATTATTAGGCGGCCACTTCACCATCACAAATTCAAATCCGTTTGTTTCCTGCCTATCTAATAAAAGTGTTGTAAAATTTGATCCAAAATCATATTCCTTGCCTTCATAAACATTTTCAAAAATTTTAGCAGATCTTATCTCACTTACAACAGATTCATTATCATCCACGTCTGATTTCCCACTATCGGCTTGCTGTTTACGAATTTGTTTAACTTTTTCAATATGTTCGGCAAATGTTCCATGGCCTTCTTTGCTATCGGGACTATCGAATACATTAAACAGCAGATAACACAACGGCTCATCGCCGGTAGTGATTGTCTGATGCACAAGACCTGCTGGGACGTAGGCGCAATTTCCTTCACTTACATCATATTCGATATTTCCCAGTTTTACTTTCCCAACGCCGGATGTGATATAAAAAACCTGGTCTTTATTTCCATGCTTATGAGGCGGGCCATCTAAATTAGGACGCCATTCATTAAGCCCGATTTCCGTTAGCTTACTTTCACTTCTATCTACCAAAACAATAATTTTATTTAATCCTGCAACATCTAACTGCTGGCCCTCTTTAAAATTTTTATGAAGCATTTTATTATTCTCCTTTTGTTATCAATTCCTCAATCAAATAAACAGATTTTAAGGATTTAATTTCTCCGCCCGGCAAATCCTCAGTCTCATATCCGATGATTGCTAAAGGACTGCTAAAAATAATAGGTAAAGCCATTCCCTAGTATGGCAACGTTCTTGTTTCAAGACGTAATCTTATTGGGCGATTACCTTTTTGTTCTTGAGCATTATAATTCCTTTAAGAGCCTTTCTTCATTTCTTTTCGTTGCTCTATCCATTTATAAATTGTAAGGTTGTCTGAAATCTCTTTTCCTTTAAAAAAGTAGCTGGCAATGTAAGCTACTCCGAATAAAACAAAATGGCTGTTCCAAGATTATCATCTGCCAGGCTTTGCTTTCCATAAAGTGCAATATAACCCCATCCGCCCTTATCAATATCTGATTGTGAGCTCTTTTTTTTCATTCGTATTAAAATGGCTATTGAAAATAATTAAATCGAATTCTCCATCATTATTTGAATCAATAGCCTGACTGGGAATTTCTTTATTCCCGGCCCATACTAAAAAAGCATGATCATTAAATGTGGATCATTTCGCCTGCAGTTCATCTATTGAAACAAAAACAGACTCATTGTTTCTGGAGAAATCTGCTGGATTAAAAACAGTAAGCGAAAACGACTCCGGAAATTGCTTTGTCAAATCCGCCGGAATGTTATCACTTTTACTACATCCTGTGAATATTAAAAGAATTAAAGCAGCAAAAAAATAGAAAAGTGTTTTTATTGTTCTCTCCTACGTTTTATCAAAAATTTTGAATCAGTAAAAGTAAGATGACCATTATCGCCAATGATCAAGGAATGAATCTCTCCATTAAAAATGAAAACGGATTATAAAATTTTGTAAGGTTTAATTAAGCCGGTTTTTTCTATTCATATTAATCCAATGTGTAATTAATTAGGATTTCATCAGTAACTTTTACGCTATTTTTTTCCCCAACTGCTCTTAATGCATTTTTTCCTTCACTAAATTCTACATCCCATACAAAATTAGAAGTTTTTATACCCAGGCTATTTCCCTTATTAAAGAGTTCCACTTTATCACAATTCGAAAAGACTTCTATTTTTTTCTTTTCACCGTTTGCCCCACTTCTTTCAAGCCAGGTGTGAGAAACGATATAAATCATTGCTTCATCTAACCATTTACTTTGATAGAAATAAAAAACATCTTTTGCTTTTCTATCCCATGTAACTAATCCTTTTTGATTGATGTGTTTTATACTTCCCTGTTTTTCTTCGGAAGCGAAACTGAACATATTCCACACACATGCCCCTGCAATCCATGGACGATCTACAATTTGCTTTAATGCTGAACGGTGGAACATTATCTGCCATTCCTCAGTGAAGTCAGAAGGATCAGGATTTTCTTTGTGGTATCCTCTTTCGGATCCAGCACCGTATTCGGAGATTAAAGTCGGCTGTCCGGGATTAAGTTTTTTTTGTTCATCCATAAATTTGCCAAAATCTTCAAATGCACCATAGTACCAACCAAAGTACCTGTTCCAGCCACTTATATCGGTGATCTTTGAAATCCCTGTTGTATCATCACCCTTTTGTGCCTGGGTTGTATATCTTGTAGGATCCAGTTTTTTAGCCATGGAGTTTAATTCAAGACAAAGCTCATAATTCCAATTAAAATCCCCAGGAGGTGGCGTTGCATCAGTTTCATTCATCAATCCCCAAACTATAATGGATGGATGGTTATAATGTTCAGTGATCATTTCACGGAGCATGTTTTTTGCATTTATTTTGAATTTTTCATGACCCACTGAAGTGACTACAGCTATTTCTTCCCAAACCAGAAGACCCAACTCATCACAAGCATTTAGAACTGCCTGGTCCTGCTGGTAATGGGCCATCCGAACAAAGTTGGCCCCCATAGATTTAATAATACTCATGTCTTCATAATGTAGATCATTAGTGAGGGCCCAACCATAGCCGGCCCTATCTTGATGACGATTTACTCCTTTGAGCGACAGGTGATTCCCGTTTAAGAAGAATCCCTTTTTTGCATCAAATCGATAGAAACGGAAGCCAAATTTTTGTGTCAACTCATCTACAATTTTTCCATTGGATAAAAGTTCGGTTTTAACTTTATAAAGCTTTGGATTGGTTGGCGACCATAATTCGGGATTTTCAACAGTGGTAAAATCATATTCATTTTTTATGATTTGCTTTGGTTGTGTTAAAATGTTTATGTCTTTTTTTTCCAGTTCAAATCCGCTAGGATCGATAAGTGTGAAGCGTAGTTTTAAATCTGTATAATTGCTTTTGTTGTCTAGCTTTGTAAGTAGTTTAATTTTTCCACTACTTTTTGAGACATCATTTGTCTGAATTAACAGTTTATCAATAAAGATTTTATCTGTCTTAACTAAAAGTACATCACGATAAATACCGCCGTACATTGTATAGTCGGCTCGATGAGGCGGAATATCATAATTGTAAGAATTGTCCACTTTTACTGAGATAAGATTAGAACTATCAAATTTAACAAAATCCGTGATATCAAATTGAAATCCCGAATAACCGCCGATGTGTTTACCAACAAGTTTATCATTGACAAATACTTCGGCAACGGCATTTGCCGCTTCAAAGTATAATAAGATTCTTCGGCTAGCATCTTTTTCCTCAAGCTTTATCCACTTCCTATACCAGCCGGGACCGCGATAATAATAGTACATAATATCAAAACCATCATCAATTCCACGTTTATCGAAAGAATCATCCGCATTCCATGTATGAGGTATATTTACCAAATCCCAGGCTTTTTCATCAATATTTTGCTTTGTGGCGAATTTTAAATCCCCTTTGTGGAACAGCCATTGGCTATTAATATTTTCAATAACCCTACTTTGAGCGGTTAAGTTACCGGTTAAGTAAAACGTTATAATAAAAAGGAATAATGTTCTTTTCATAGCAATACTCTTATGGTTTGAAAGGAGGATTTGTTGATGAAATACGTAGGAACTTGGCTTCATTGTCTTTTAGGTGAAAATTAAAATTGAGTTCTTTACCCAAATACTTTTCTGGAATTGTAATTTCAACATCCTGCTCTTTATCAACCGCTGTAAAAAGTACTGTTTCATCATGACGTTTAAAACATATAACAAAAGCATTCGCTCTCACATCAGAAAACACTTCTTTATATTCTTTGGATTGAAAACTTGTGTATTTTAAATCCGGATGATTGGTAAAAAGGATTCCGCTCCAAAAGAAAAACTGTACATCTTTTTCTCCAGCAGTAAATCCTTTCCCGGCAAACCACGTCCAGTCCAGTGGCAGTTTTGGGTCAAGTGTTAATTTTCCATCTTCATATTCAAATCTTAAATATTCTATTTGATCTACTGGTTTTCCTTTAATTTCTTTGTTTGCTCGAGAATCTGGAGAAATAAATTTGGGAGAGTTCAAAGTTCCGGCACCTATGAGCAAAAAAGTGACCGAAGCAAATGTCAGAAATTTGAAAATTTTTTTTAACATTTTTTCCTCATCTTTGTGAAATGTTTTTTAATTATTGCCATAGTTTCTTCTGGATTTTCCAAATTACGCGGATAATAATAATAAATAAATTGATCTGCCTTTAGATTTAAAACTTCCGGCAATCGCTTATCCATCAATACATTATCTTTAGTTTCCAGATTATGATTTTCAATCAACATTAAACTTTTTTTATTATTCTTTTCAGCAGCTATCAGGAATCGTTCTCCTGCTTCGGCACCCAATAACACTTTACCTACCCTTTCCTTTACACCTCCATCTTCATTTCTCCACGGGCGACCATCACAACCGAAGTAATCCAGATGCTTTATCTGAGCTGCAGTATTAATTACAAAATCAGGTAGTTCGGCATAAGCAAAAAAATTCGTTATAATATCAGGATGATTTTTCTTTATATGCGTATTGACCCTTGAATAAAAATCACATACAGCCGGGACGTGTTTCTTAAAAGGGACATCCTTCCCAAGGTTCTCTATTGCCTTTGGGGAAAAGTCTTCACGGAATGACTTCGGTTCATCCCATATAATTCCTTTAATATCCCAAAGACGTAAAACTTCATCTACAGATTGACAAAAGAACTCATACACCTCAGGATAATGGATGCTGCTCATCACACCCCATGAGGTATAATAATTTGGTTTTCCATCCGGACCCAATACCCAGGTATGAGGATTCCGAACCGAGAACATGCTGGGACATTTTGGTGCTCCAGCTACAATTCCAGCCCATCTTGAAGGTGTTGCAAAGACTTTTATCCCCACTTTTGCCGCTTCATTACAGATGATGTCAATATTTTGGACGGCGGCAAATAAATCTTGTTCCAGAACAGCGATAGAAACCACATCCGTGCCAATATCTGCCATCCATTTTAAGTCCTCTCTAATCTGGTGCGGGACAATGGTATACATATGAGCACGGAAATAGTATGCATTGATCAAAGGACGATCATTTGAAAATTTCTGAGATGCTTTCACATCAGAGAAACGGCTTAAGCCCACACCGGCAGTGGTTACAATACTTGTTTTGATAAAAGTTCTTCTGTCCATTATTTCTCCTTCCATAATTCAAAATTAATTTCTGTCATCGGATTTTATCATTTAATGTCCCCGAGACGCGATTGAAGGATTTTGCGTGCCTGCAGAAGCGCATCGTGAACTGAGTCTAAATATTGAAGATCTGTCTTTTTGCCGGCATAATATTCAAATTGATCCAGCATTTGAAAACCCTCTTCGATTGACTTTTTCACCGCTGTTTCTTTTCCTCCCACAGTCACATAAATCGGACTGGTATGAGCAAATCTCAATCGTGAAGGACGTATTCTCCTCGGATGCGAGTCTGCTCCAACCGAATAGACAGAAAGCTCTTCATCAGTCAACAAGTCATCACGCGCAGTACATCGGGCAGCGATCCATGATCCCTCTTGAATATCGATATCCACTTGTTCCTTAATTATCTGCGCATTATTAATTCTGAATGATTTGACAATATCACCATTGACAACAATTTCAACCGAGGTTAATTGTTGATCCGATATCGCTTCGACCTCAACACGAACATATCCGCCTTTTTTTGGCAAATGTATAGTATCTCCCGGTTTCTTGTTTTCCTCAATCTTCAGGAACAGCACCGGTCCATTGGAGACAAAGTTATGACCCGCCATCCAGGAATTGTTGAATTGCCCAAGTGTAGAATTGGA
>SDBT01002467.1_pt1 | contig 32690 bp, 30 predicted proteins | sample 2277101 | NCBI WGS metagenome assembly SDBT01 (sample SAMN10404973, study PRJNA504765) | marine sediment metagenome | isolation source: marine sediment core GS10_PC15, 103 cmbsf | place: Arctic Ocean: Southern Knipovich Ridge | collected 2010 | reverse complement strand
ATAATAAGCGGTCCCTCTTCAGATACCGCGGGCGGCTTTGGTGATGCTGGAGTAGATGAAACGGATGGGATTGATGGCAAGGAAGGTCTTGGAATAACTGGTGGCGCTTCTTTGATAATATCAAGTGGAGAAATCGGCTCTTTTGGCGTTTTTGGGATAATCGGCATTTCCGGTCTACGGGCTGGCAACGGTTCTGACATCGCCGGTTTGTAGTTTTTTTCTATATCCGATTTAATTGGCGGTAAAATCTTTCGGTCAATTTCCTGAATAATAGAATCGGCTATTTGTTGGTTAATTCCGGTTTCCAAAGCAATATCCTTTGCTAAATCATCCAAGTGGGCGAACCCAAAAATGGCGTCGCCGAATAAAACAGCAACTTTTGAAATCTTATCTTCCGGCAAATGCTGCGCCTCGCAAATTTTCCACAAAGTGTCAGCGTTGTATTCTGAAAATAATGCCTCTCTTAAAGAATCTGGAAGGACTTCCCATCTTTGTAAGGCTTGTTGTTTTGAAATATTAAGCATGTCCGGTTAATTTATTTTTTTTCTTCTTCTTTTTTTTCTTCTTTTTCTTCTGGACCTCCACCTGTAATACGCGAGGCAAGATGTTTTGTAACTGCATCGGCTATTTTCTTTTTTGTTTCCGCTAATATCTTTGGATTACTATTTACTTTTTTCATTACATCATTAACTTGTTTAGTAATTTTTTCCACATCATCTTTTTTCTTTGCTTTTGGCAAAATTTTACTTAATGACCCGGTTGACCGTATCAATAAATTTTCGGTAATTACATCGCCGAATTTATCGTCTATTAAGGCCAGTGGGCTAAGCTTGCTCCAATCCGCGGAAGAAAATCCGTCATAAAGCTTATTAAACGCCTCATTTCTTTCTTCTCCTTCTGGGGTTTTAAGAATTTCCGAGTTATAACCAATGGTCTTTGCAACTTCTTTTGAATTATAACCTGCCCTAGACATTTCGTTTTCTATTTTTCCCATTGATTGGGCGTCGCCAAAGTGTTTTTCCTTAACCTCTTTATTTATATCTCTATCTTTTGCAGCCTTATTTATAAACGCAGCTCTCTTCGCTCCCCAAGAAGCCAAAATGGCTGTCTGCAATCTATTACCTGAATAAAGTTTGGCGTCATCTTCATATTGTTTTTGAGTGGCTTGTTCGGTTTTTGCCCCTAATTTATTAAGACCGCGGGCAATAAGTCCGGAACCGGGAACTTTAGAACCTGCTAATTTCCCGGCAAGTCCCTTCATTTTCTCACCGCCGACAGTCCGACCAGCAACTCCTAGCCCAGCTTTCCCGGCTAATTTTCCAACACCTCCGCCAGCCCACCTACCAGCCCCTTTACCAGCCCCTTTAGCCCAACCGTATGCTGTATTCGCAAAAGTTATGCCAAGGGAATTAGCTGCTATCAATCCGCCCATCAATAAACCAATAATAATAATCAATTGAGCAAGATAACCGAAAAAGCCAGTCGGGAAATTAGTACTTTTTTCCCAAACCTCAATGGCCGGTGATTGACTTAAACTGATTCCTCTGGATTGATTTGTATTATTTTCAACCAAGTTTTCTTGATTGCTATTAACGCTACTATCAGCGCTAGCTAAAGCAAATTCATTATTAACGCTGACCGCTGTTGAATTTGTCTGATTGCTGCCAAAAAGAAAATCTGATTCCCCCATATTGTTTCCAGTCGTAACAACAATATAGATAAAGAAAAGAACAATGGGCGCAAAAAACACCCAGCGTATGAATTGAGTCCACCATTTCTTCCAATATTGGGACGTTGAAGGAAAAATAAAGGCCAGCCAAGCTAATGGCATAATAATTAATAAAAACGACAAATAAATGCTCCTAATTAAAAGCATCACAAAAAGAGCAAAAAATGTTAAGACAATTAATAGAGTAAATACCGTCACAAAGAAAAGGCTTGTGACAAATCTAGAAGTTGCAGATACCGGATTGGCAATATATTCATACCATTTTGGGTCATCGGCGCCGGCAACCTGCGTTAATTTTTGAGGCTCTATAATATCAGCCAAAGCATCTCCTACGCTATCATTATGAAAGGCCTCAAGAAAATAATTAGAAAAAGTATTTGAAAAAGAAATAAAAGCCCCAGCAATAACCAAGCTGAAATTAACCAAAAGGGCGGCAATTACCAGTTTCCATAATGTCTGTTTAATAGCATAACTTTCCAGCCGAAAAATAGTTGCAAATGCAATAATAATAATTGCCAATACAAAACCAAGATTGGCAATACCGAGAACTGTCTGAAATCCCAAACTGACTACCGGCAAATTAATAACATTATTACCAAAGCTAATTGCCACATCTATCAAACCAGAAACAAAAGTTAATACATTTCCGGCAATACTTGCTATTCCATAAAGAGTGCCCCCGGTATCACTTACAGCTTTTGATTCTGCAGCAAGAAATTTAGGAACGCCACCAGTATCTAAACTATGAGGAGCATTGGAATAACCAGGTGTTTGCGCAAAAACTGAATTAACCCCAGAGATAAAAATTCCTATAATTAAAACCGCTGCAAATATTTTAAAAATTTTTAAATTAAACATTATATATTAACGAACGTTAAGCCGTTCTTTATATTCAGGAGTAAGAATAAATCCAATACCGCACTTGTCTTTATAGCGTTTTCTAATTTCGTCAAAAGTCGTTTTGTTATCCTGCCATTCCTGTTCAGCTAAAATAACATACGACTCAACGCCGCCTAAATCATTTTCACTTATAAAATCGCTATATTTTTGTTGAATATTTGCTCTTTCTGATAGATTTACGGCCAAATTTATTTCAGTTATCAGCTGATTTGCTAATAGAATATGGATGTCAATATTCTCTTGGAGATTCTGTATCTCTTTTTCTAGGCGCTTAACCTGAGATTCAATAGTTTTAACCCGATATTGAAATCCGAAAGGAAGAGCACAACTTTCTACCGTTCCGCTATCAGCCATCGCTTCAATACTGGTCGCTATTTCAAATCGGAGTTCAGTATACGCTAATGACTCATTTTTAAGATGGAGAACATATTCCCAATCAAAATCAATAAACTTTTGAAGCTCGGTCGTCATTTCTTTATTCTCGCTCTCTATTTTTTGAACAGCGAGCTGTTGCGTACTTGTCGAATAACCAGCAGCAGTACTTTCTCCACTTACTATACTCCCGGAATCCCCATCGTCCTCAAAAAAATCCTGCGTCGTGGATTTTAACCAACCAACTCCTTCTTTAGTAAGTCGATTAACTAGGGCATTGGTTAAAACCGAAGTCCACGATTCAATGTTTGTCGCCCATTGAGTGTCGGCTGTAATAGCATTAGCGCTAGCGTCAGCCACTGTCCTTCCAGGAGTTACAGTCACGTATTCCAAGCATTCATCTGTGTTTCCATCCAAATCTTCATCTGTCTCGTCATATAACACGCATCTTTTAACTGGTAAAAATCCGCTACCGGCAAGCGCTTCATTTTTAGCCGTTTCTTTTTCTTCTTCCGAACGCCTTACCATCTCATCTATTCCCACTAAATAAGTGCTATAAAAATTACCACCAGAACCCCACATTCGATTATAACCAACCCATCCTCCTTGTGAAAAATCATCGTAAAACGCTTCAATGTTATTTACAACTTGATCAAGTGTACAAGAAATCTGTTGCTGATAGTTATAAGATTGTCGCAGTGCAAATTGAAGCTGAACCTTAAATGGACTGCAGACAAAAGCCAAATCAGTTTCTTTAATTACGTCTCCAACAGCTTTACCGCCGGCATCTTTCATAAATTTTTCCCAGTCAGTTACAAATCTAGGTTCACCTCCATTTTCTATCCATCTAGCCGTATCGTTTACTATTGAATCTATAATTCTTTTTGAGGCCTGATCGCGCAAACCCCTATATGTATCCTTAACAAGCATCAGAGCAAAATCTTTCAAGTTTACCGCATAATTAATCGGATCAAAGCTAATATCCCCAATACCCCAAAACGCCTCTGTTTTTTTAGGAGTAAATACAATATTTCCTGCCGCCACCGCAATGATTAAAATGAATATTATTATTTTAAAACGCGCGTTCATAGTTATAGCGCTTTAATTAAATTATCCAATGACGTTTGAATTTCTTGGCCTTCTCTTATCAATTGAGGCAATGCCCAAAGCGCCACATATCCCCTAATCGGATCCTTGAAACAATCGGCGAGGTCACGGTAAACCAGATTGGCTTTTTTGAAATAGATGATCATTTTTTTATGAATATCCACCCAGTCGGACGGAACAGCTAATCCTAAATAATCATTGACTAAATTTCCATATAATTTAGAAAATTCCCTGTTTAAAGAATTTTGTTCTCCGATAAAACAATCGTTGTTGATGTTGTTAATTAATTGTTCGGAAGTCCTCTGATATTTTGGGTCGCTGAAACGCTCTTTGGTAATTTTTTGGATATTTTCCAAATAAGTCGTTTTTGCTTCTTTTGAATTATTTAGTAAAATTTTCAGCTGGGAGTTATCAATTGTACTCACTGAAAGAAGCATTGGGTTCTGGATGCTGTTAACTGCGTCTTCAATTAACTTTTGGCTTTCTGAATCGCTTAAATTATTTAAGTCGAGATTCTGAAAAGGATTTTGACCCTGCTCATCCAGGTTTTTTAATTTATTAAATATGTAAGTGGAAACTTGCTTCGTCGCATCGGATGGATTATCAACGCTTTGCGCCACAGTATTTTTAGTATCGGCAAAAAAACTGCCTAAATCGCTGAGTTTGTCGGAAATGAAGCTTTGTGACCTATCAAACCATTCCACGGATGGTTTTAGTTGATTATCCTCATTTTCTGACGAAACTCCAGTATTTGATACGCTAGATAAATTAGGAGTATTAATAATTATATAGGCACCAATGACTCCGGCAAAAATAATCAAAACTACTGCCGCAATTTTAAGCATGCCCATTACTATTTATTATATAACATAAATAAATCAAAACAATGTGGATAGCTTCGATAATTCCTCGATTTTTAAATTTTGAGAGCGGGCATCCGGCCTGACCCCGACTTTTGACAATTTTTCTATTATTTCTCCTTTTTTCAGAGTATTAAAACCGACAATTAAATTATTTAAAATCGTCTTTCTGGGTTGCTTAAAAATAATTCTGATAAATTTATAATATTTTTTAGACATTCTGTTTTCTATTTTCTGTTTTCTAGTTTCTAATTTGATTATTGCGCTATCCACTTTCGGCGCCGGGTGAAAGTATTTTTTAGGAACATACCCGACAATTTTCGGCTCTGCCCAAAATTGAACACTGGCAGCTAAAAGATTCATTTTAGGTTTACCCTGAACTTGTTGAAGGGCGCAAATTCTCTCAGCCACTTCTTTCTGAATGGTAAAAACAGAAATAGACGGTTTATTTTTTAATTCACTGATAATTCTAAAAAGATGCCCTGTAATGTAATAGGGAATATTACCCGTAAGTTTATAGGGTCTAGTGTTTAGTGAATAGTGTTTAGTGATTTCCGGTAAAATTTTCAATGCGTCTCCTGTAATAACTTTCAAATTATTTAATTCTAAACTTTCAATCTCAACCGCTAATTTAAGGTCTTTCTCTATGCAAATAATTCTATTTTCTATTTTCTGTTTTCTAATTTCTCGGGTCAACTCTCCGTGCCCCGGCCCTATCTCAATTACCGTATCGTTATCTTGCAAATTTAAACTCTCCGCGATTTTTCGCAGTTTTCTCTTACTTTTTAAAAAATGTTGACCTAATTTTTGGGGCATTGACAATTATTTTAAGGAGAGTACCATTTTATCATTAGTACAATCCCAGATAAAATTTCATATTCTATTTTCCCAATCTTATTGATAGCCGTTCTATTAACGGCTAGTTTGTTTTTAAGTCAAAATTCGGCCCTTAAAACCGTCCAAAACAGCAAAAAAGCATTTGGCGGACCGGTTCTATCAAATTCAGCTTCAGCGCTGGCCGCAGCTTCTGTTTTAAATTCCGGAAACCCAGAAATTACCGTTTTTGAAGAAGAAACTTTTGAGAAAGTGCCTTTAATCAGCACTTCCGCATTTTTGGACTCCGCCCAGCCAATTACTAATTCTCAAAAATCGAAAGATAGCTACTTTATTATACCAACAACCGGTTGGAATTGGGGAACGCTTCATTATAATAACGCGGTTGACATAGCTAATAGTTGCGGAACGCCTGTTTACGCTGCTGCTGCCGGATTAATAGTAGAAAACTCCGCTAAGGGATGGAATGAAGGCTACGGACACTACATAAAAATAGAACACCCAAATAATACCGAAACGCTTTACGCCCATCTTGACGAAAACATAGCGCCTAGCGGAAAATACATAACCCAGGGAGAATTAATAGGCTATATGGGAAATACCGGAAACACTCACGGACCGACCGGCTGTCATCTCCACTTTGAAGTCCATGGCACTAAAAATCCTCTGGCAAAATAAATTCATTGCATATTTTCCCTTATTCTATATTGAAACGCTTCTGCTAAATGACGGCTTAAAACTTTTTCTTCTCTTTCTAAATCGGCAATAGTCCGGCTTATTTTTAAAATTCGATAATACCCGCGCGCCGAAACAAAAGATTTTTCCAAAATTCCTTTTAGGAAACTCTCGGCATCGCTTCCAAAATCAACAAACATATCCACCTGTTTCGACGTCATTTCCGAATTCAATCTAATGCGCGGATTTAATTTTCTAAAACGTTCCCCTTGTATTTTTCGCGATTCAATAATATCGTTTTTTATCTTTTCGCTCGCCGCCTTTGCATTTAAATCATTTTCTAAACGCAGTTCCTCAATTTTTACCCTCGGTACTTCTATTTGAATATCAATCCGGTCCAGAAGCGGGCCGGAAATTTTTTTCTGATATCTGAAAACTTCATTTGCGCTGCAACGACATTCTTTTTCATTATCGCCAAAATACCCGCAAGGGCAGGGGTTCATTGCCGCCACCAAAGAAAACTTTGCTGGAAAAACAAGCGAATTTTTGGCGCGGGAAATATGAATGTTTCCGCTTTCAAGCGGCTGTCTTAGGGTTTCCAATAAATCGCGCCGGAATTCAGGAACTTCATCTAAAAACAAAACTCCCCGATGAGCCAAACTTATTTCGCCTGGTTTGGGATTAGTTCCTCCGCCAACAATGGAAACCGGAGAAGCAGTATGATGAGGGAAACGAAATGGACGAGATGTTAAAAAATTTTTTTCTAGAAGCCCGGCGGCACTGTAAATTTGCGTAATTTCTATTGATTCTTCCAAAGACGGAGGCGGCAAAAGAGAAACGAACGCCTGAGCCAGCATTGTTTTTCCAGCCCCGGGCGGTCCGCTCATAAGTATATGATGACCGCCGGCAGCCGCCACAGTCATAGCTCTTTTGGCATTCTCTTGCCCTTTAATTTCTGAAATATCTACCGAGGAGCTGTTTTTTTGGGGAACAAATTCGTTGAATTCTTGTTTTTTTATCAGCTGCCGTTCTTCTAAATGTAGAATACGTTCTTCTAATTTTTCAACTGGAATTATTTTTATTCCGTCAATGAGCGCCGCCTCCCCTGCGTTTTCTTTAGGCAAAAACAGAAATTTAAATCCCATTTTTTTCGCCAAACGGCTCATGTTAAGCGAGCCATTAATTGGCCGTAGAAACCCGTCAAGAGAAAGTTCGCCGACAAAAATTTTATCTTTTGTTTCAAAATTTTTAATCTGCTTAGTCGCCAACAAATAACAGACAGCAATTGCCAAATCGTACTGCGAACCGGTTTTCTTTACGTCAGCAGGCGCCAAATTAACGGTTATTTTTCTATTTTCTCGGTTCGGCGGCTTAACTCCGCTGTTCTTTAAAGCGGCGTTCACCCTTTCTTTTGCTTCATTTAAAGCTTTATCGGCCAAACCAACTATACTAAACGAATGGAGACCGACATTAACGTCGGTCTCCACCTCTATTAATTTTGCGTCTATTCCCTCTAATTCTGCGGAATAAACCTTAGAAAAGTTCTTTGCCATTATTGTTTATTTTTTAGCCCATTATGTAAAAAATAATTACAACAATGAGCACCTGAATGAAAAAACATATAAGTGTTAATGACCGCGTTTTTTACAGTTTTTGCATAATTTTGATTCCGGCACCAACTCTAAAACGTCTTTTTCAATTTCTCTACCGCAGTTTTCACAAATACCGTATTTTTTTTCTTTTATTTTTTTCAAAGCGGAATCTACATTTGCCAACTGCTCCCTATATTCATTGGCAACAGCCATGCGATTTCCAAATTCTTCCGTCTCGTCAGCCTCTTCTCCCAAAGAATCTATATCACTGCCGAAATCAGGAACACATTGAAGTTTTTTTATCTTACTTCTAAGATTACTGCCTAATTTTTCAAGTATTTTTTTAAATTTTGACAAAAATTCTGGTTTCATACCCATATGTATTAAAATTTATTTTTTTTTCACTGAACTGGCGGCATCTGAACCGGGAAAAGCCAGGGGAAAATAATATAATAGCCGATTAAAATTAAAACAATAATTCCAATTAATATTCCTATTATAACTGCCGTTATTTTCCATTTACCGCCTGAATTTTCAACCGTGGAATTTGTTTGCTGCTGCGGCGAACCAACCGACACTGACGATTGAAAAATAGATTTTTCCGGACCAGTATATCCGGGCAAATTTAAACCCGCTCTTACTTTTTCTTGTTGTTTCGGCGCCTGCGGCGCCTGCGGCGCTTGCGGAGTAAAAATTTCCGGCACACCGACTTCTCCCCCACTCTGTTCTATGGATTTGACATCTGATTCCATCGTGCGAATGGTTATTTCCGGCTCCGGCGGAGCCGGCGCAAACTTTTTTTTCTGTTCCGGTACCTGACCCATTATTTTAATTGTATTACCCTAAAAATGAAAGTCAATTATTTTATTATTTTTACTATTCCTTTACTCGCATCCACCTCGATTAAATCGCCGTCTTTCAACACTTGAGTAGCAATCTTAGTACCAATAACACAAGGAATTTTAAATTCTCGGGCGATTATCGCCGCGTGGCTGGTTATTCCGCCCTCATCAGTTATTATGGCTGCTGCCTTTCTACAAGCTAAAATAGTATCCGGCCTAGTCATTTCTGTAACTAAGATATTACCCTTCTTAAACTTTTCAACTTCTTTAGAAATATTTCTTTTATTATGCAAAATTACGCACGCCTTGCCTTTTACTTTTCCGGACATCGCAGTTTGCCCGGTCAATTCATTGATTTTAGACCTTAAAACAACTACATCCTTATATAATTCATTAAATTTTTTTCCGGTAAGCAATATATTTTTATCCTTCGCACGTATCAGCGCATATCCCTTTTTTCTTTCTTCTATAATTTCGTTTTTTACTTTCCGGCCAGAAAACAGTCCGTTTAATTCCTTATACTGATAAAAAAACAAATCCGATACTTTTAACTTAAATCGTTTAGAGATTTCCTTTAATAGTACTCCCAATAAAATATAGAAAATCGGCTCTCCTTCTTTTCTTAAAATAAAGCGCAACTTTCCGAGCTTTTTAATTAAAGCTTTATTTTTTTTCTTTTCAGCTTCAATTTTTGACAGGATGAACGGTTCTGTTTTTGTATAAACATTACTATAGGAATTCAAAACGCCGAGTAATTTAAAAAAATGTTTTTTTAATTCTTTATCGGTCAGTTTTCCAATCTTTATTTTTTTAAAATAATTTTTTATCGACTTTAGAGAATCTCTTACTATCTCAATTTCTTTTTCATATTTTCTTACATTATTTTTATTGATAAAAAACTTATACCCCTTTTTAGACGCTTCAATTTCTTTATCGTCCAAACAATAAGAATGGATAATGTTGTTTTTATAAAAAATTAAAGTTTTATCCCTCAGAATTTTGTGATTTGGGTCAATTAGCCAAAATAATGGCACTTTTAATTCACGAGCCCAAAAATTAACTTTTTTAAAATATTTTGTTTTCATAAAAATTCTATTTCAAAATTCTCACCACTCCTTTATTCGCATCTACCTCAACCATATCACCGTCTTTGAGGACTTGAGTGGCGATTTTAGTGCCAATAATACAGGGTTTTTTCATTTCACGAGCAATAATAGCCGCGTGGCAAGTCACACCTCCTTCGTCTGTAATAAAGGCAACAGCTCTCTTCATCGCTGGCAAAAAACTTGGCATTGTCATCTCCGTCACCAACACCTGCCCCCCTTCAACTAAATCAATATCATCATAAGAAGCCACAACTTTTACAACTCCCTTTGCTATCCCCGGCGAAGCTATTGTCCCATTAATTGCTTCTACCTTGTCTAAATCCCTCTCCCCCTCCAGCACAAGACCTCTTCCTTCCAGCTCCTGCGCTAATTCGCTCTCTGCATATAACCGCCCATTTAACAAACCAACTCCTCGCTGACGTTCTACAATCCTGGCTATCCACCCGTCAGTTACCTCGCCCCGCCCCGCTAACAAAACCTCCTCCACCGACATAAACGGCCAAGCACGAGCTAGCACTTTATTCTTCTTAATCAGGAACTGAAAAATTACTTCACCGCCATACTCAGAATATTCCTGTGTCTTAGCCCGCGCTTTCAGCAAACGAACTCTATCCTTCTCCGATAAGCTAACAGCATCAGGAACAGAAAAAACAAGTGACATTAACGTCCACCATCTCTGCCAATCATCACAATACTGTTTCAACTCCTGGTAATTTTTAATCTCCCTGCTCTCTACAACATACGGGACTAAACGCTTCCAAACTTCATTGTACTCAACAAGTAATTTATCAACCCAATTTGGACTACTCTTAAGACTACTAGTCACTGCTCTGTCAAACTTATCATCGCCGTCAGGATCATACTCTTTCTTGTCATACCAAACAGTTACTGCATCTCGAGTGCCACTGCGAACGAACAAGATATTATCAATACCATAACCTAACCATTCTTTTATTCCAACTCTGTCACTGTGATCCCATACATAACACCAAAACAGTGGCCATTCATAACGAGTAAACTGTTTTGTTAGCTTAACCATCCTTCTTGTTTAAAATCTTTACCACTCCCTTATCCGCATCTACCTCAACCAAATCACCATCTTTTAATATCTGAGTCGCTATCTTTGTACCAATAATACAGGGTTTTTTCATTTCACGAGCAATAATAGCCGCGTGGCAAGTCACACCTCCTTCGTCTGTAATAAAGGCTGATGCTCTTTTCATTGCTGAAAGATATTTTGGCATAGTCATCGCCGTTACAAGAATATCTTTTGACCTTACCTTGCCTAAATCTTTAATACTGGAAACAATTTTAACACTTCCTTTTACTTTACCCTTATAGGCAATTTGACCTTTTATTTTTCCTTTTTTTTCTTCGGTTTTCCCAGAAACACCCGATTTGGTTTCGTCTAAAATTATTCCTAATTGTTTTATGTTTTTTTCAACATCACCAGTATAAAGTTTGTTTTTATAAAAAATGAATCCTTTTTTTCTTTCGCTAATTTTTTTTAGTATTTTTTCTTTATCTTCAATCTTATTTGTCCATACTTCTTCGGGTAAGATAAATCTCGTTTTATTTTTTAGATATGGATACCATTTTTCAAGCGTATTTTTAAATACAGGCTCTATCGCCTCATTGTATTCTTGTGTCTTTTTTCTTGATTCTAGAGTTAGTTTTTTTAATTTTTCATCAACTCCGGGCAACATCGGAATAACCCATCCAATTGCTACATTAGCCCAATATTTTGTGTACAGGGTCATTATTTTTTTAAATTCCTTTTTACCACTTATCTTTTTATTTCCCTTAAAATAGGGTTTAAGCTTATTAAATATTTTTAAAAATTCCTCAACCTGTTTTTTTATGTATCCTGGATCCGTATTGACCTTTTTGGTTAGTTTAGTAAATAATTTTTTTATATAACCATCTTCATAATAAATATCTACTAAGTCTTTTCCGCGATAAACCGCACATACCTCATCTGACGAAAATCCTCCCGATATCTCCGGCATAAAAATATCCAATATATCACGGAGTATATAAACCCTAAATAGAGAATATTCTCTTGAATGTTCTTTTAAAAAAACTCTCTTAGCTTTCTTTATCGGCTTAATATTCTGTAGCGTCGTAATCGGCCTGCTTTGTACAATATAGAATTTCCCCTTTTCAAAAGCCCATTCGATATCACAGGGAAATCCGTAATGGTTTTCGATGCGAAGAATAATTTCGGAAAGTTTAAGAATTTCCTTGTCTGATAAAACCTGTTTTTTTCCTTTTCTAACCGGAATATTTTTCCATTTATTTGCCTGTTTCGTGGAAAAATATAATCCGCGTTTTTGAATATAGATATTTTTATCAATAATTCTTCGCGGTTTTTTTTCAACCACATAACTATCCGGCGTAATTTGACCGGAAACTATGGCCTCGCCAAGACCAAGTCCAGCTTCAATAATAAGCTGATTTTTGTCTTGAGTTACCGGGTGGACGGAAAAAACTACCCCTGATGATTCACTTTTAACCATTTTCTGGACTACAACAGCAACAGATATTTTTTGTTTATGAAACCCCTTTTCAAAGCGGTAAAAAATAGCCCTTGGAGTAAAAAGTGAAGCCCAGCATTTTTTGATGTTTTCTAAAAGGTTTTTTTCAGTCGTATTTAAATAACTTTCAAGCTGGCCCGCCCAGGCCGCGCTTGCCGAATCTTCTGCTGTTGCGCTAGAACGTACTGCTACATATTTTACACCGAGTTTCCCAAAACATTTTTTTACTTCATCTAATATATCCTTTGGTATTTTCACACCTAAAATCAATGCTTTAATTTTTTCTGAAGCATCGTCAACCGTATGAATTTTCTTGTGGTTAACCGAATGTAAAACAGCATCTATTTCTACATTTAAATCCGATTCCTCTAAAAACTTTTCAAAAGCATTGGAAAGAATTACAAATCCCGGGGGCACAGAAATACCGGCCCGTGTCATTTCCCCAAGCGAAGCACCTTTTCCTCCGGCAATATCCGCATCATCTTTATTCAATTTTTTAAATTCCGCGATAAAATTCATATTTCTATATTACTTCCATATTTAAATAGTATTCAATTGTTGATTGATAAGTTTTTAGTTTTGAAATTTCATCTTTCCCCCAATTTTTCTTGGATTTTTTAGCCAATAAATCAGCATATACGAGATAACGAATCGTTGCCCAATATAATTTATAGATAAGCGCGCTGTTTTCTATTTCTTTATTAATACTATTAAAATATGCTGAAATAAACTTAGCCGCCAAGTCATATCTTTTATGGGCGTCCAAATCCTTTATTATTGCTCCAATATCGTTAAGCGGATCGCCGTGCTTCCATTCGTCAAGTAATTCGTTAACATCTATAAAATAAAATTTTCCGTTGACATAAAAAATATTTTCGGTGTTCAAATCGCCGTGAATTCTTTGCGCGTGAACCCGTCTTTTTTGAATATGAATTGCGAAAGACGAAAAATTTTTCCTAAACCATTTTGATAACTTGCTCTTTATGAAACCGGGAATAACTTTTTTCATATATTTTTCATTCATCCAATCAAAAATTTCCTGCCATCGCTGTTTAATAAAATTAACAGAGCCGTATTTATGATATTTTCTGCCTTGAGATAATTTTTTATGAATACTTTTCAGGTTTGTGGCGAGTAATTTAACTTCCTTTTCTGTAATCTTATTTTTCTTTATAAGTTGAAATAATTCTTTATCTTGAGGTAATCTTTTCATTTCTATAGCATAATCAATAATTTTACCCTTGCTGTTTACTTTTATTTTCGTTTTCTCATCTAGCGTTATTGGAACAACGCCGTTGTAAATTTCAGGCGAAAACAGTTTATTAATTTTATACTCGTCATATGTCGCTTTTCTCCTTTTTGCTAAAGTGGTGTAATCTATTTTCCCTCCAAACATTTTAATCGGCTGTTTTATTTTATAAACATATTTATCCGTTAAAAATACAAAATTAACGCTGGTCTTAATCATTCTAACTTTCTTGGTTTTACGCGCGTAAACAAGAGGATTAAGTAATAATTTTTCAAGATTTTTCATCAATTCAATTATACCTCCTTAATTCCTAAAATCTAAACCATAAAAAAAGCCCCATTGTTTATATACAATGGGGCTCATACCGCATAAAATCTTCTTACGCGGGGCGAAAAACGGTAGTTCCCGCTTTTCATTTCCCGAAAAGAAAATTGCACGGTACCGTTGTAAAAACTTATTTCAAGATTCTCGCCCGGAGTGGGAGCGACAATTTCCCTAAAAATCTGAGTTATAATCGGATTAATCATCTCAAAGTGAGTAATACATATAATTCTTATACGTTCACCCTGAAACATTCCCTTAAAAAACAAGTTAAGGGAATTAATTAATCGATACATGCGACGCTCTATCTGTTTTCTAGTTTCAACCTTATCATTTTTTTCGCCGTCGAAAACTTCGTGATTAAGATAAAGTTCGTCAGGGCTCTCGCCTCTAGCCATTGCTTTAGTCCAAAGACCAAAAACAAATTCCTTATCATAAACTTTAATGGCTCGTAAAGATGGTATAGTGGACCGCTTTAAAATACCTATTCCATTCTTTCCCAATTCTCTCAGAATAATACCGACTGTTCCTTTTGCCCTTTGAGCCGGAGACATCCAAATAATTACTTTTTCATTGGAAATAGAATTTTTAAGCTCTACAGCAATCCGCCTTGCCTGTTTTTTACCTTCTTCAGTTAGATCGGGAAAAATACCCTTGTATGAACTTTCTCCGTGCCTTATTAAATTTACAATGAGCTTTTTCATCTAAACCGCTCCTTTTGTAATGGTTTTTGATGATTAACTATATATTATAATTATAGCATACTTTATATAGATTGTCAATTGTTAATAAAAAAGCGGCCCCGTTTTCACGAAGCCGCAAAATTTCACTTTCAAAATTTACTTTTTTTCTGCTTCTTTCCGGGCCAGAAATTCCCTGCCCTTGCCGACATCCTTATTAATCGGGACGTCGTCTTTGCAAAGCGGGCAATCCTCCGGCTCCCATGAATCAAGATTGATATTGGTAAGTGTAAAAAGCTCGGGGACATTCCCTAAATCTTTTGTGGTAATGCCACCTCGATTACAGAGAACGCCGGCGCCAATAACATTACCACCGAGAGCGCGAGTTGCCTCAATTACTTTTCTGGCTGAACCACCGGTAGTTAACACATCCTCAACAATAAGAATTTGTTTTTCAGGAATAAGCTTGTCATAACCGCGCTTGAAAACGAATGTTTCTCCATCTTTTTCCGCATAAACCATAAGTGCTTTTCTACCAGTAAAAGTTTCCAGCCAGTAAGCAGTCCATTGAGCAAGAATAACTCCTCCAACAGCTGGCGCAGCAACCACATCAACTGCATAACGACTTTTATCGCTAAAGTGTTTTGCAATTACCCGACACAGCTCAGAGGTTATTCTGACATGCGGATAAACAGCATCCTTATTAATATAGGCTGTTCCGTGCCTGCCGGAAGTGTAAATTATATGACTTCCGACTATTAAAGCATTAACCCTATTAAGAATTCCTAAAACTTCGTGTTCTTTCATAATTATACCCTTTCCTTATCTGTACTGGTTGATGAGACCGCGAAGTTTCTCTGTTTCGCGACGAGCCGCTTCCGCGAAGTCAGCGTCTTTCGAGGCAAAAATGATGCCACGCGAAGAGTTCACAATCATACCTTGTCCGTGGCTGTCTTTGCCCGCCGTAACGGTTTCTTTTACATCACCGCCTTGCGCACCGATGCCCGGAATTAGAATCGACATGTCACCGACGAGTCCGCGGACTTCGCGAAGTTCATCAGGATATGTTGCGCCAACGACAAGCGCACAGTTACCGTTTTTATTCCAGTGGTTGGCGATACGGTACGCAACATACTGATAGAGTGGCATAGTAATAGGTTCGTTCGGAATATCACGCACGCACTCGCCAGTAGACTCGTTGTAGAAAAGCTGCTGACATTCATCTTCCGTGAGAAACACAGTTGCGTCCTGAAACTCACCCGCACCGGGATTAGATGTGCGGCAAAGCACGATGATGCCTTTATCCGCTCGCGCGAGGAAAGGCTGGAGTGCTTCGGCTCCGAGATATGGATGCACTGTGATGGCATCCGCACGCAGAAAGTCGAAAGCCGCATTCACATAGCCCGTGTTGGTATTGCCGATGTCAGCGCGCTTAGCGTCAAGAATCACTGGCACATCCGGCGCTATCGTGTGAATGTCCGCGATAGTACGTTGCAGAGCCATAATGCCTTCCGTACCGTGCGCCTCATAGAACGCGGCGTTTGGCTTGTAGGCACAAACCAAGTCCTTAGTCGCTTCCACGATTGCTCGGTTGAACGCGACGATGGTATTGGCAACACTGACATCACACTCATTGCCACTTCTATGCGCAGACTTAGGAATCCTATTGAAGTCGCTATCAAGTCCCACACAAACAAAATTACCGCAAGACCATTGCGCTTCCAATAATTTTCGGAAATTTCGGTCATCCATTACAAACCTCCTCTGATGATTAAGTTTTAAAGTTACAAATGAAGCTAAATATAAAAAATCCAGCTTCTAATAAAGTACATTAAATTAAACAAAAAGGCAAATTTGTGCGGAGTAGTGGACGACGTTAGAACCGTTTTTCAAGTGCAAACGGCCTAAAGAAAAAAATATACTATTCCTAAAATTAAAGAGATTATTATCTCAAAAGAACCAAAGACTGGCAAAAAACCCTTAAGGCGTTTTTTGAAAGGATAAAATAACTGTTTCTCGTCTGTGTCTATCGCATCTAAGATAAGGTGTATCAAATATCCTATTGAAAACGCAAGTCCAGCCATTTTGTTAATCAAAATAATAAAAGTTGATATGACCACCCACGCCAATAAGGAATGAGTATAAGGAGTTTTGTATCTCTCTCCATATTTTTTCTCATTCTTCATTGCGTCAAAAATTTCTCGTGGTTTAAAGTGCTTATTCTTTATGAGAACAAACAAATGATCAATGTCAGGCAATACCGAACCGACAACAAAATAAGTAGTATACCCAAATTGTTTTCCTAAAATTAAGCCAATTAGTGGATGAGCAAAAATCATATAAATAATTATACCAGAATATAGAAAAATATAGTAAAATAGTGCGGATACGGGGAATCGGTCACTCTCGTGGATTTTATTTCATAAAATCTCACTCCCTCGACCCCCACTCGGGCTGTCGCCCCTTCGGGGCTCGCTTCGCCAGCCCCCGGTTCGATTCTCCAACCTTCACTACAGAAAACAAGAAAACCGAAGTTAACACTCCGGTTTTCTTGTTTCTGTGCACTTTAGGGGAACAGGTTAGAACCTGTTTTTTGCATGAAAAAACCGCTAGCGGTTGAGGCTAACGGCTTAAAAATTGCTCACATTCCAGTAGTATCTTAAATAACTGGATTTTGCCTAAACGATTCTTGGAGCCATACTCCAGGTGAATTTTCAAACATCAAAGTACCTATTCTATAGAGAGCTCGCCATGCATCAGGTTTGGAGCTTCTTCTAGATGGTGTTTTTGTAAAATGAATTCGTCTTTTAACTATTCTATATTCAATATTGTTATAATTCAGTACTTCTATAAGTTCTTCTGATTGAAATCTGTCTAAAATTTCTCCTTGATAATTGTTTTTAATCACAATTTCTTCTCCAAGTGTGGCGCCCGTTAATCCCATTATGTCACAGATGTGTGTCATGGCCGCAATACGTGGATCTTTTTTTTTGTGAAAATCGAAAAGAAAAGAAATCTCCGCTTTCGACGCAATATTTAATGCCTTCCATTACAAATCCTCCTCGTTTTTTGTTTGGAACTCTCTATAAAACATGTTAACTAAAAAGTTCTAATATTGCAACTTGTAAATATTCATGCTAGAACCGCTATCAAAATCTTGAAAACCATTATTCTATAACACAGAATCGAGATTTTGCTAGAAATGTTTCTCCTGCCCTGTACAGTAAAGGAGACGCAAATAGAACCGCCGAAAACTCGGAAACTGTAATATTCCTAGCTCATTTTGACGCAAAAAGCTCAATCTTGTGCGCGGGAGAGGACTCGAACCTCCAAGCCCTTACGGGCACAGCCACCTCAAGGCTGCGCGTCTACCAATTTCGCCACCCGCGCAAATTTTGAAACTACGCCGAAGTTCCGATTTTTCTCCGTGACTTTTTTCTGGAAAGATTCCTTAAAAAATAAAGCTTTGACCGCCTGACTTTTTTGGGCGTACTTAAAACTTTCACCTTAATTATGGTCGGAGAATACAAAGGATAAACTTTTTCAACATCTACCCCCCCAACTGTGGCACGGACGGTAAAACTAGCACCAGCTTCTTTTCCATGTTTTCTCGCTAAAACAATTCCCTTAAAGGTTCCAAATTTATCCTGTACGGAAATTGTGATTCCTGGCTTTATTTTGTCTAACATTTCTTCTTTAATCATAATAATTATATATATATATTATAGAGCTTAGATTGTCAATCTTTTTGTAAAATTTTCAGAAAATTACTCAATTCTTCCGGCAAATCAGATTCAATTTTTACTCTCTTGCCCGAAATATCCGTAAACTCTATTGACTCAGCGTGAAGAAATTGTCTCTTTAGCCCAAAATTATTCTTTTTAAATCCATAAAGCGAATCGCCGACAATCGAATGGCCGATTGACGCCAAATGAACGCGAATTTGATGCGTCCGGCCGGTTTTAGGAAATATCCTTAATAAAGAAAACCCCTGATTTCCTTTATTAACTTTCAACTTTAATAACTTTATAACTTCATATTCTGTCACGGCGGTTTTTTCGTCTTTTCCTTTCCAAACAGTTCGTTTGATCGTTCCGGATTTTATTTTGATGGATTTATTTATAATCCCGATTTTTCCGCCGGCCGGCGGATTTACTTTTCCAAAAACCAAAGCTAAATAGGTTTTTTTTATTTCGCGATTTCCAAAAAGTTTTTTCAAATAATCAAATGCTTTTTGATTTCTGGCTGCCAACATCACCCCGGAAGTATCTTTATCTAAACGATGGACTATGCCCGGACGCATTTCCGGCTCGTCGCCAACCCCTTTTATTTCGGGATAATTTTTTAATAACCAATCAACTAATGTCGTCTCACTGTCGCTTTTTTTAGCAACGCCGTGCACGAGTATCCCGGCAGATTTATCTATAGCCAAAAAATCCTTATCTTTATATATAATCTTTGGTTCGTCCATTAAAATAATAATATCACAAACAAATAAAAATGAGCCGTCTTGATACAAAACGACTCATTTCAAAAATATATATCTGTATTTGATTACATCGACTGTTTCTTTGAAAAAAGAAAAGTGATTCCCCATAAGCCCGAAAGTCCGACTAAAATATAAATAGTTGTTTCAAGCCAGGAGACGGAACCGAAAATGGCATTTAAGAGATTAAAATCCCAAATACCTACGAGACCCCAGTTAATTGCGCCAACTACTATTAAAAGTGTGGCAATCCACCTAATTGTTTTCATCGATAATTTTTTATTAAAAATTAACTTGAGCGACCTTTTATTAGTTTTATTTGCTGTACATTTATTATACCAAATCAATTACGATCAGAAATGAAGTTATCCACTTTTTAAGAGATGTGCCCAGGGGGAGACTCGAACTCCCATGGATTACTCCACACGATTTTGAGTCGTGCGCGTCTACCAGTTTCGCCACCCGGGCATAAATCCTAGTAAGAATCCGCTAATTTTTCATTGATAATGACATATTTTTTTAGTAGAGTAAAGAATATATATGGCACGAATAATTTCCGTTTGTAATCAAAAAGGAGGCGTAGGAAAAACAACAAGCGTCATTAATATAGGCAGCTATCTTGCCGCACTGGGTAAAAAAGTTTTAATAATTGACTTTGACCCGCAAGCAAACACTACTTCCGGCCTCGGTATAGACCCTAAAAATGTCGTGGACAGTATTTACCACGGCATTTTGGGATATGCCGAAGCGGCTAATTTGATAAAAAACATTCATTTCCCTTCGCTACATATTATTCCGGCAAACCAGCACTTGGCCGGAATATTAGTAGAACTCGTCAATTTTCCGGAAAGAGAATTTTATCTCCGACGATTTGTAAATAGAATCCGCCATTACTACGACTACATATTAATAGACCTCCCGCCGTCATTAAGCTTATTAACAATAAACGGAATGGTTGCTTCTGATGAAATTATTATTCCAATCCAATGCGAATATTACAGTTTGGAGGGTTTAAGCCAGCTCTTGGAAACCACGGACATGATAAACACAAACCTCAACCGCCAAATTAAAGTTGCCGGCGCAATACTGACAATGTATGATAAGCGGGAACGGCTTTCGAGGGAAATCGTCAGAGAAGTTAGAAAACATTTCCCTCATTATGTTTATGAAACGGAAATTCCCCGTTCAGTCGCCCTTGCTGAAGCCCCCAGTTTTTCCAAACCGATTATTCTTTACCAGCCGAATTCTATCGGCGCAAAAGCTTATGAAAAACTTGCCAGAGAAATAATAAACCAAGAAATCAACGAAGAAAATAAATTTATCGGCGGACAATTTAATAATTTAAATCCATAAAATATGTTAGGACGAGGTCTTGAATCTTTAATACCTAAAAAGAATAACTCAGTAAATAATCTAGGTGATGAACAAACTTCTCTTTCTGAAACCCCGCAGGCGACCGAGCATGGTGTCGCTGCAGGCGACTCGGTCGCCGAGGACAAGCGAGTGGAGTCGCTGGACGAACGAAGCGGGTTGAAAAAAGAAAAGTTTGTTCAAAATCGTGAATCTATTTTTCATATTGAAGTTGAAAAGATAAAGCCGAACCCTTATCAGCCGCGCCGGGACTTTAACCCCGAAAACCTTAAAGAACTTGCGGCGTCAATCAGGGAACACGGTATCATCCAACCGCTTATAGTTTCCAAACTGGAAAAAGAAACGGAAGTTGGGACAAGTGTTGAATACCAACTTATTGCCGGAGAAAGAAGATTAGAAGCGGCAAAAATGATAGGAATGGAAAGGGTCCCGGTGATTATTAAAAAACTGGCCCAGAAAGCCGAGGGGTTGGAATTGGCGATTGTTGAAAACCTACAAAGAGCGAATCTTAACTCAATTGAAACCGCCCGCGCCTACGCTAAACTCCAGGATGAATTTGGATTAACTCAAAGGGAAATCTCCACACGTCTTGGTAAAAGTAGAGAAACAATCGCTAATTCTTTGCGTCTTTTAAATCTCCCCAGTGAAATTCAAGATGCAGTCGCTCAAAATCAAATAAACGAAAGCCAAGCGCGCCTGCTTTTGGCGGTTTCCGACATAAATGAACAAAAAAAGTTGTTTAAAGAAATTTTAAGCCAGAACTTAAGTGTTCGCGAAATCCGTTCTCGCCTGAATAAAAACGGTAAACAACATATTACTAATACCCAACAAAAAAATACTGACCCTGAAATACTCGGTTTTGAAGAAAAATTAAGAGAGCTACTTGGAGCCCCTGTAAATATAGAAAAAAAAGACAATTCAGGAAAAATAATAATTACTTTTTATTCTCCGGAAGAAATTCAAGGAATAATCAAAAAAATAAATCCTGACAATTAGACCAATTTATAACTTATTTCTTTTACGCTTTCTACTTTTTTTAATTTAAGAAGAAGTTTTTCTGCTTTTCTTTTGTCATTTAAATCGCATTTGATTTTAATAGTCAAAGGAGCGTTCCCGGATTGAGGCATTGAAATTCTATTTATATTTATGTGTGAACGCGAAATAACTCCGGAAACGTCTTTTAATAGTCCCACTCTGTGCTGACCGACAATTATGAATTCCGTTTGTTTGGCAACTTTTTTAGCGATCCCGGATGAACGATAAATAGCCGATTTTATTTTCTTTCTGGCATAAGATGTTTTGACGAATTCCAGCCATGACCCTGAGGGTTTCTTGCTCTTTTGAACCATTATTTCAACCATATCCCCGGATTGTAACTGGTAATCCAATGACACCATTTTATTATTAACTTTTGCGCCAATACATTCATTGCCAATGTCGCTATGAATAGAATAAGCAAAATCAACAGGAGTGGAGCCGGCCGGCAAATCTTTTACTTCACCTTTTGGAGTAATGGCAAAAATTCTATCCTGGAAAAAATCTATTTTTAAGGATTTTATAAATTCTTCGGGGTCGGAAAAATCTTTCTGCCAATTTCTTAATTGCTCAACCCAAAGCAGTTCTTTCTTATCAGCAAAAACGGTTTTTCTTTTTAAATAATCCTTACTTCCCTTTTTTTGTTCATAGGCCCAATGAGCAGCAATTCCCTTTTCTGCTTCCTCGTGCATCTCCACGGTTCTTATTTGAATCTCAATTGGTTTCCCCTCAAGTGAGAAAACCGTTGTGTGCAAGCTTCGATAACCATTGGGCTTCGGCAAGGCAATGTAATCTTTAATTTTCCCAGGCAGCGGCGGCCAAAGCTGATGAATAATTCCTAAGGATGCATAACAATCTTCAATCTCCAGAACAATAACCCGCAAAGCAACCAAATCATAAACCTGTTCAAGGTTCATATCATAACGTAATAGTTTTTTATACAAACTGCTATAACGCTTTGTCCTAAAATCAATTTTAAATATTTTTATTCCATTCTCTTTAAGGTCTTTCTCTATGATTGGTTTTACCCTTTCTAAATACTTTTGACGTTCTTCATATCTTTCTTGAACGTTTTCTAAAAGCCATTTATATTCTTTTGGATAAAGGTAAAAGAATGCTAGATCCTCTAATTCGCCGGCGAGCGATTGCATACCGAGGCGATACGCCAAAGGAGCATAAATTTCTGAAGTTTCTAAAGAGATTCTTTTTTGTTTATTAGGAGGTAAAACATCAAGAGTTTTCATATTATGGAGCCGGTCGGCAAGTTTAATAATAACCACTCGCAAGTCACGGCTGATTGATAAAAGCATTTTACGGATATTCTCCGCCTGTTTCTCTTCGGATGTCCGATACTTTAGGTGCCCAAGTTTAGTAACGCCATCAATTAAAAAAACTATTTGTTCCTCAAACTCTTTTTTGACGCTTTCCAAAGAAAACGAGGTATCCTCACTAACGTCATGAAGCAAGCCGGCGCATACAGTTTCAATATCCATTCCCCAGTTTGCCAATTGAAGAGCGGTTTCAAAGGGATGAATAAAATATGGCTCTCCAGACATTCTTTTCTGCCCGCTATGCGCCTTTTGTGAAAAATCATAGGCCTTTTTTATCAAATCAGTGTCTCTGTTTTTGACATTGGGAAAAGATTTTTTAAAGGCATTTATTAGTACGTTAACATCCATAACATTAGTTATTATACTATTTTATTTCCTTTGGGTTTTTCCAAGAGGCAAAATCACACTCGGGATATTTTGAACATCCATAAAAAAATCTTCCTTTTTTGGTTCTTTTTCTCACAACTTTTCCTTCCTTACACTCGGGACATTTCATTTCTTCGCCGTTGTCGTCGGTTAAAGTATTATCATTTAAAGATTTGGCATTTTTACACTCGGGAAATCCAGAACAGGCCATAAATTTACCGTAACGCCCGTACTTTATCACCATCGGCTTGCCGCATTTCTCGCAAACCTCGTCGGTTTTCTGATCTGTTATCTTATACCCTTTCACCTCTTTATATTTTTTTTCCAAATTTTTTATAAAGGGCTCATAAAATTCCTTTATTACCAGCTGCCATTTTTCTTTTCCTTCAGCTATATTATCTAATTCACTTTCCATATTAGCCGTAAATTTAACATCAACAATTTCTTGAAAATTACTGACCAATATCTTATTTACGGTTTCTCCTATTTCTGTAGGCTGAAAACGCCTCGCTTCGTTTTTAAAAACATAATTTCTGTCTTGAATAACGGAAATAATCGGAGCATAGGTTGAAGGCCGGCCGATTCCGTATTCCTCAAGAGTCTTAATCAAGCTTGCTTCATTATATCTAGAGGGCGGTTCGGTAAAATGCTGGAAAGGTACGACTTCTTTAAGGTCCAAATCATTGCCTGCGTCAATAATAGGTAATTTTTTTTCTTCCAGTTTTGACGGCCAAACCTTTAAAAAACCATCGAATTTTAAAATACTGCCATTAGCCTTCAACCCGTAATTTTTTCCTTTCTCATTTATGGCTTCTATTTCCAAAGCTACAGTGTTAAAAACTGCCTGGGGAAGCTGGGAAGCGATAAAACGTTTCCATATTAAATCGTAAAGTTTTAAAGCAGATGGTTCAAGTGATTTTTTTTCGGCTCCCAGTTTTTCCACTGTCAAATCCGGGCGGGTCGGCCTGATAGCTTCATGCGCTTCTTGGGCTAATTTGGATTTGGTTTTGAAAAATCTCGGCGCCTCCGAAATGTAATCCTGGCCGAAATTTTCCTCTATCCATTTTTTTGCCAGAGAAAGCGATTCTTTTGAAAGATTGACTGAGTCGGTTCTCATGTAAGTAATTAGCCCTTTTTCGTAGAGGCCCTGGGCAAGACGCATCGTCTGTTTTGCCGAGAACCGGAACCGACTTGAAGCGTCCCGCTGAAGCGTGCTGGTTATAAAAGGCGGCAGCGGATTTCTTTTAATTTCTTTTTTTATTACTTTAGCGACTTTAAAATTACAATTTTCCAAATCCGATCTTATTTTTTCTGCCGCTTTTTGGCTTTTAATACCAAGTTTTAAAACGTTTTTCCCGTCTATTTTTACTAAAGATGCTTCAATAATTTCTCCTTTTTCCCCTTCTTTTTTTAATAGCGTAGCAATGATTGTCCAATATTCGTCCGGTTTAAAAGCCCTAATTTCTTCTTCGCGTTCAACTATCAGACGCAAAGCGACCGACTGAACCCGACCGGCGGAAAGACGCTTTGCTACCTTTTCCCATAAAAAAGGAGAAAGTTTGTACCCAACTAATCTGTCCAAAATGCGCCTCGCCTGCTGGGCGTCAACAAGATTCAAATTTATATCCCTCGGATTTTTTAAGGCCTCTTGAATCGCGGATTTGGTAATTTCATGGAAAACAATCCGTTTGATATTCTTCTTGCCGCCAAAAATCTCAGATAAATGCCAGGCAATAGCTTCTCCTTCCCTGTCCGGGTCGGTCGCCAATATTATCTCATCGGCCTTATCTGCTTCTTTTTTAAGAGCGTTTACTCTTTTGCGCGACTTAACCGGAATTATGTAATGCGGTTCAAAGTTATCTTCCGTGTCAATGCCCAATTTGCTTTTCGGCAAATCTCGGACATGACCATAAGAGGATTCTATTTTATAATCGCCTTTCAAAAATTTCTGAATCGTATTAGATTTTGTCGGACTTTCCACCAATATGAATTTCATAATAGATTTTATATCGTGTATCCTTTTTCCGTTTCCTTTACTACCCCGCCCACTACAAGAAAAGCGACGTTTTGATTGACTATTTGCGGTTCAAGTTTAGTCAGCTCGGAAATTTTGTCAACACCAAGCGGCTGACCGCTTTCCCGAATCGCATTAACAATTAATAATTGGTTTTTATCTTTAAAAGCTTCCGGCTTGAGTAAAACTTTGGATTTTTGGCTTTCCAATCCAAGATCTTCCATAACATCTTCAAATGAAGATACCAGTCGCGCGCCGTCGCGGATAAGTTTGTGTGAACCAACATAATTAGGATGATTTGCCGGACCCGGAAAAACCAAAACTTCCCTACCCGCTTCGGCCGCTAAGCGAGCCGTTACTATTGCTCCAGAGTTTCTTGGCGCTTCAATAACTATTGTAGCCAACGATAATCCGGCAATAATTCTATTTCTTTCTAAAAACTGGCTTGGAAAAGCCGGTATCCCGGGCTCATATTCTGAAATTATCGCTCCGTCATTCGCCAATATTTCTTTGGCTAAATTATCATTTTGAGCAGGATAAATTTTATCTATACCGCACCCTAGAACCGCTATAGTTTCGCCGCCTTTTGACACTGCCCCTTCATGAGCAGCCGTGTCTATTCCCATCGCCAAGCCACTTACCACAACAATTTCCAAATCGGCTAATTTTTGAGCTGTTTCTCTAGTTAAAATTCTTCCAGCGCCAGTGGCTTTCCGAGTGCCAACAATGGATATTCTTACTTTTTTCTCATCCGGTAATTTACCCCTGACATGAATCAACAAGGGAGGATTTTGAGTCTCTTTAAGAAGAAGTGGATAATTTTCGCTTTTGAATTTTATGGTTTCGCATTTGAATTGCACTATATAATTAGTATATACTAAAAATTAAGAAGCTGAACACAAAAAATGTTTAAAAATCAATTAATACTGGCAATAAGCATAGCTACCGGAGCAATAATAGTTTTTGGCGGCCTAATTTTATTTTTAAATTCCGATATAAAAGGAAAAGCTAAAGAAATGGAATATCTTCAAAGTACGCTTGGATTTCGGCTGCAAGCAGCCGATTCTTTAGTTATTCTACGAAAAGATTATTCAAAGGCCCAACAATACATACCAGCCCTGGATACGATATTACCAACAAGAGACCAGCTATTCAGATTCCCCCGCGAATTAACCAATACGGCTAAAGAAGAAGAAATAACTTTAAACATTAATTTGGGAAAGGAAACCCTGAAAACCGAAACTAAATTAGGCACGATAGAATTCACAATGTCCGGTCAAGGAATATTTGATAACTTTATAAATTTTCTCAAAAACATGGAAACCGGACGCTATTCAATAAAGCTTGATAATCTTGATATTACTCGACAAGGAGAAAATATTAGAGTGCTCTCCAGAGGAAAAGTTTTTTCGTTTTAAAAATATGAACAACGTTCACAGAAAAAGAGAATTTATTTTTTGGGGAACCGGAGCTGTCCTTTTAATCGGAGTTGTTATTTTTTTGATTTATTCCATAGGCTTTCTTGTTAACAACAGCAGTGGCATTTTAAACAGAGATATCACTGAAGACGCCCGCATAACCAGTTTTAATCTTGACGGCCTAGAAAAATTGGGCTTAACTCAATAAAGTCAGTAAATTTGCGCGCATAGTTTCAGTGGCCCGCCCGCCATCGCAAGCATGAGCCTGCTTAGGCGTTGCGGGCGAGTAGAACGCTGTCCTGACCCGTCCGCCTTGACTTCGTCAATATGCGTGTGTAGTTCAGTGGTAGAACGCTGTCCTGATAAGACAGAGGTCGAAGGTTCGATTCCTTCCACACGCACAATAAAAAACAGCTCTGGATAGCGAGCTGTTTTTTAGTTAAAATATAATAAATGACTGCTTATTATCTTTTTAGTAGTTTAGTTGATAGAATAGTTGATTTTTTCATTCACTGGTATGGTGACGGGTTCCGGATGTGGAGCCATTCTTTAATTTCATTTATGGAAGCACTGGACCGGCGACTTGCCTTTAAAATAACAATTAAGCATCTTTTTCAACCGCTCTATCAAGATCGAAGTTTTATCGGTTATATTTTGGGCTTTATTTTTCGGTGTGGAAGATTGATTATTGGAGCAGTTATCTACGCTATAATATTGATAATCGCAATTTCAATATATTTGGCTTGGGCGGCAGTGCCAATTTATGTCGTTTATAAAATAACAGAAGGATTAATAACTTACCGTCAATGACAAGATTTCAAAAAATTCAAGAAGAGAATTTAATCTTTGAAGAACCGAGATTTAAAATATCCACTGCGGGCCGGATTGTAAGCCGATTGATAATTTATTCGGCTTACACCGTGGCAGCCGCGGCAGTGATAACGCTTTTACTTTCGGAAATCCAATGGCTTTTCTGGCTTGGTGTCTTGGGCGCCCTGTTTCTTACGGATAAAATCACACATTTGGGTAAAGCCAGAAAAAACCTTGCGAAAATAAAACCGAAAAAAGGGGAAAAAATAAACGTTGCTTTTTACCTTTCTCCCCATGCCGCTTCCATAATCGAAAAAACCCAGGGTAAAACGGCGGTAATCGATAAGGATTTTTATCTTTGCCTGCTTAGTTTTCTTGTGGGAAACAAAGACATTCGTGAGGCCTTAGTGCGACTGGACGTTTCTCTAAAAGAATTCAGCCAGAAATTGGACTATTATCTGGATAAAAAAAATGAAAAAGGTTTGAAACAGACAAAAAAACAAATAAGCGAAATAATTGAGAAACTGATGAAAATATCTTTTGGACTTGCCGTAAAAAACGGCAAATCATGCATTGAGCCATTGGATATTTTCGGCGCCTTGGCATTCGTAAATGATGAAAAAGTAAATCGCCTCTTTAATCTTTTTTCAATAGATCCCAATGATTTAGAAACATCTCTCATTTTCGGTCGTTTCCGGAAAAAATTCAGATGGCTGGGTAAGCTGCCGGCCACATTGGGCGGATTTGCCCATCAAACGTATAAAATACGCCCGCGAACCGTAAACCGCGCTTGGACAAGCAGGCCAACGCCGACACTTGATAAATATTCCATAGATTTTACTGATTTAGCCAGAAAGGAAAAAGTAGGATTTTTAATCGGGCATGAGAAAGAATATCACCGGACGATTGATATTTTGTCTCGGCCGACTAAAGCCAACGCAATGCTTGTCGGCGAACCTGGCGTGGGAAAAGAAACGATAATTGCTCATTTGGCTTTTAACGTCATTAAAGATAAGGTGCCGCCCCCTCTGTTTGACAAACGACTTGTTTCCTTACAAATCGGAAGCCTGGTCTCCGGCGCGGCCCAAGAGGAACTGACTGAACGGATTAATAAAATAATGGAAGAAATAATCAAAGCCGGCAATATTATTCTTTATATTCCTGACATTCATAATTTGGCAAAGACTTCCGGCTCGGAATATATTAACGCCGCCGACATTATTTTGCCGATAATTATCAGCGACGCCTTTCCGGTCATAGGTATAACCTATCCAAAGGAACTTAAACAGGTAATAGAGCCTCAAAGTGATTTTTTCAGCGCTTTTGAAATAATCCGCGTGGAAGAAATAAGCAAGGAAGAAAGTGTCCGTCTTCTGACTTATTACAGCGTCATTTTGGAAAAACAATATGATTTGATTATCAACTTCAGCGCAATTAAACAGGCCGTAGTCATCGCCAAAAAATATTTTCGCGGCAAACCCCTGCCAACCAGTGCCTCAGACCTCCTAAAGGAAACCTTAGCAGACTCCAGTCAAAGAAGTGATAAAGTTGTCCAAGCTGACGACATTATTACCATCGCCGAAAGAAAAATAAACATTCCAATCCATCGCGCCGGAAAAACGGAAACGGAAAAACTTCTTAACCTTGAAAGCATAATTCACGAACGCCTAATAGACCAAGAAGAAGCGGTAAAGGCGGTCAGCCGGGCGCTTAGGGAATACAGAAGCGGAATTTCAAGAAGCGGCGGGCCCATCTCGGTATTTCTTTTCGTCGGCCCGACCGGCGTCGGGAAAACAGAACTATCAAAAATTTTGGCTGACGTCCAATTTGGTTCGGAAAATATGATGATTCGTTTTGATATGTCTGAATACCAAGATAAACAAAGTATTTTTCGTTTTATCGGCTCTCCGGACGGCAGGATAGCCGGCGGCCTTACCGAGTCGGTAATCCAAAAACCGTATTCTCTCATACTTTTGGATGAATTTGAAAAAGCCCATCCTAACATTCTTAATCTTTTTCTTCAGTTGTTTGATGAAGGCAGATTAACAGACAATCTAGGAAGAACGATAGATTTCACGAACACGATAATCATCGCAACGTCTAACGCTCATTCCGAGTTTATAAAAAGCCATATTGAAGCAGGTACGCCCATTGAAACCGTTTCTGAACAGCTTAAAAAGAAGTTAACCGACTTTTTCCGACCGGAACTTCTTAACCGTTTTTCCGATGTTATTGTTTTTAAAACTTTGTCGCAACAAAACATTAAGGCAATAACAAAACTTCAGCTTAAAAAGTTTTCTAACACACTAGAAAAAACTCAGGGCATATTCATTTCTTTTGACGAGGCGGTAACAGAAAAAATAGCCCAATGGGGATATGACCCGGTTTTCGGCGCCAGACCGCTTAGGGGTGTGATATCAGAAAAAATAAGAAGCCCGTTTGCCGAACAAATACTTAAGGGAAATTTAATTAAGGGAATGAATGTAAAAGTGTCGATGGAAAACGGAGAATTAAAATTAAGCCATTAATATGCACATAAAAATAAACATAAACATAAAAGAGTTGAAAATAAATAAAATTATAAAATACTTCATCATTTCCGACCTGCTACTCCTCGGAGGATGGGGGCTGATAGGACCGATTTTTTCCATTTTCATCATTGAAAAAATACAGGGAGCGACATTAATAACCGTTGGAATATCAGCTGCCATTTATTTCTTAGTCAAATCCTTGACCCAACTCCCCGTGGCAATCTATTTGGATAAAACTCTAAGCGAAAAAGACGATTTTTATACTCTTATACTTGCTCTCTTTTTGGCAGGCCTGACTGCTTTATGTTTTATAATGGTTAATACCATTTGGGAGCTTTATCTCATCCAAATTCTACACGCAATCGCTTTCGGCCTATATGTCCCTTCGTGGTCGGGAATATTTTCCCGGCATATGGATAAAGACCATTATTCTTTTGACTGGTCACTTGATAGCGCTACGATAGGACTGGCTTCAGGAGTAACGGCTCTTATTGGAGGAACTTTTGCAAATTTTTTCGGCTTTAATTCCGTATTTATCATGGTAGGAATACTCTCTTTTATAAGCGCTATAGTTCTTCTTTTAGTACCGCATTTAATTATTCCTCTAAGAAAAAGGAAAGAGGCGATGATTAGCAAGCGATCCATAGAAAACATAGATAAATGACCAACAAATCCAATTTCGGGCAAAATCAGCCTATTGCCAAAATACTCCGCGAAATATCGGCATATTTAAGCATGGACGAAATTCCTTTCAAGCCTCAGGCTTATGAACGGGCATCTTTGAATATTGAAACCCTTTCGGAAGATGTAGGAAAAATTTACAAAAAAGGCGGGGCAAAAGCGCTCGAAAAAATACCCGGTATCGGCAAAAACATCGCCGAGAAAATAGCGGAATATATTGAAACCGGCAAAATAAAAGAATATGAAAAATTAAAGAAAAAAATGCCGGTGGACCTCGGCGCCTTATCGGCTATTGAGGGTATAGGGCCTAAAACAATAAAAACTCTTTATAAGAAATTAAAAATAAAAAACATCAGTGACCTTGAGCGCGCGGTAAAGTCCGGTAAAATAAAGAAACTTCCCAATTTTGGCGCAAAAACCGAACAAAATATTCTTCAAAGCATGAAATTTTTGAAAAAGAGCAGGGGGCGAATTCTATTGGGCGACATACTTCCTATTGTTTATGAAATAATCTCTAAAATGAAAAAATTGAAGGAGGTCGGGAAAATTTCCGAAGCCGGCTCCACTAGAAGAAGAAAATCAACTGTTGGCGATATTGATATTCTAGTTGGTTCAAATAAACCCCAAAAAGTCCTTAATTATTTTGTTTCCCTGCCCGGCATTGTCAAGGTATGGGGCAAGGGGGCGACTAAGGCGTCTATTCGATTAAATGCCGGATTTGACGTTGATTTGAGGGTAGTTCCGGAACGTCAATTCGGCTCAGCCCTACAATATTTCACCGGCTCTAAAGAACATAATGTTGTCTTGCGAAAAATAGCCATAAGTAAAGGACTTAAATTGAACGAGTACGGGCTTTTTTCCGCCAAGAACGGAGGTTCGAAATTAATAGCCGGAAAAACCGAAAAAGAAATATATGAAGCGCTTGGAATGAATTATATGGAACCCGAACTTCGTGAAAATCAAGGCGAAATAGAAACGTCCATTAAAAACAAACTGCCGAAAATAATCGGGTATAAAGACATCAGGGGCGACCTGCATTGCCACTCTAATTGGAACGGGGGCGAAAATTCAATAAAAGAAATGGCCGAAGCGGCTATGAAAATGAATTATGAATACATCGGCATCTCCGACCACACAAAATTTCTCCGCATAGAGAACGGGCTGGATGAAAAACAACTGGTACGGCAACGCAAAGAAATAGACCGCTTAAATTCTAAACTCTCAATTCTAAATTCTAATTTTCGGATTCTTCAGGGTTGCGAAGCCAATATAATGGCCGACGGCTCAATAGACATTAAAGACAAGGCTCTTGCCAAGCTTGATTACGTGATTGCCGGTGTTCACTCCCGAATGAAAATGTCCAAGGACGAAATGACTAAAAGAATAATCAGGGCTATGGAAAATAAGAATGTGGATATAATTTCCCATCCTACCGGCGTTCTGCTTCAGCGCCGGGACGCCTATGATGTGGATTTTGACAAAATATTAGAAGTCGCAAAAAAAACAAAAACGATTTTGGAAATTAATTCTTCACCGTTACGGTTAGACTTAAAAAACAAGAATATTAAAAAAGCTAAGGAGGCCGGCGTCAAAATGGTTATTAATACGGATTCACATCAAAAAGAGCAGCTAGATTTGATTGAATACGGCATAAGTCAAGCGCGGCGCGGTTGGGCCGAAAAAAAAGATATTATTAATGTTTGGCCCCTCGAGAAACTAAAAAAAATGTTAAAATAAGTCAATGAGGGAAATATCAGCAGGGTTCATCTTGTATAGAAAAACGCCCGAGGGACGTAAATTTTTAATTCTTTACCATCGCGGCAGCTACTGGAACTTTCCTAAA
>SDBT01002466.1_pt1 | contig 32695 bp, 61 predicted proteins | sample 2277101 | NCBI WGS metagenome assembly SDBT01 (sample SAMN10404973, study PRJNA504765) | marine sediment metagenome | isolation source: marine sediment core GS10_PC15, 103 cmbsf | place: Arctic Ocean: Southern Knipovich Ridge | collected 2010 | reverse complement strand
AGGCTAAATGAATTAAAAAACCTAATACATAAAGTTAGAAGTAAGCATTTTAGATTAAAAATGGAATATGAGGATAGTATAGTTATTAGGTTGCAAGAACAAATTGACCAAGAGGAAATAAACTTAGGAATTAATCAAAAAGATAAATGCCCTAAAGATTGTAATGTGTGTGAGTTTTCTAGTTGTCCTGAGAAAGTTACTTGTCTAGCACCTTTTGATTGTAATATCTGTAAATACAAAGTTTGCAAGCTTCACAATATATAAACAATAAATAGGAGAAAGTAAATGATTATTATTAATTTATTATTAATAATGAGTACCATTGTAATAGTTTCAATATTTTGTTCTTTGATGGATTGGCTAATAAAGGAATTTGTAGCAAAACGAAAAAGAATTAAGTATATCAGGCAGATAGGTATATGATATTATGCGAAAAGCCTTTGTATATAAAATTATAGCTAAGTCAGAGATTGATAGGAAAGGAGTAGAAAGAGGTTGTATATACTGTAAATGTTTATATAGGGATAGAATACATTTTCAATCTTTTGATGTTACTTGTCCATTGTGCATTATGGGAAGAGCCGATGGAATAGAGATTGATAAGCCTAAAAAACAGAAGAAAATAAGAATTAAACTTAAAAAGAAAGGAGAATAAAATGGGATATCAAATAATTAAACAGCCGAATGGTAAATTTGCTGTGTGGTCTACAATAGTAGATAATTTTATTATGTTTGATGCTGATGCAAAAGAAATAATTGATGATAGGATTGAGAAATGTACACAAGATATAATTAAGGAGGTAACTCAAACAATATTAGAATTAAATGAAGGAAGAAAGCCATATTATCAATTTGCAAAGTCTTGGAAAGAAGCAAGAAACATCATTAAAGAAGTGCATGGAAATCTGATGCTAGAAGAATTAGATAATTTTATAAAAAATTCTAGAAAGGAGACTAAGTAAATGAAATTATTAACTATTAAAGAAGCTAAAGCAATGGGATTTGTAGAGCAAACAAGGGTTTCTGACCCTACAGAGGTAATAGATACTCAATGGGGAGAGCTAAGTATTATGGATTGGTTGATAAATGAAAAGATTAGAATTGAAAAAGATATTACCAGAGTAGCAGAAATAGTAGAAAATAGGAAGGCTTATGTAAGTTTGTGGGTTAATCCAATTTAAATAAATATTTTACTAGCTTTTTGTTCTTAAATAGTATATAATAAAATTATGTGGTGGAGAATAAAATAAAACAGACTTTAATTAAAAAGGAGATTTATTATGGCACAAGCAAAAGAGGATTCTTGTCCATCTTTTGGTAAGGGATGGAAAGAAGAACATGCTACTTGTTTATTTTGTAAGAAAAATTACTTATCAGAATATGAAGAGTGTATGAACAAAACATTATTATTAAATATTAATGAATCTAAGAAAGAAATAAAGAAGGATGCAGAGGAAGATGATACATTAGAGCCTTGTACTCCAGAAGATATACCAGATGATGAAGCAAAAGAACAGAAGCCAGAAGAACAATCAGCAGAGCCAGAAAATATTGTAGATGAACCAGAGAAGAAACAAGAACAGGAAGTATTAGAAGAAGCAGATGATGTTATTTGTAAGTTCAAAGAAAGAAGTAAATCCAGAATTGTATTTCTTTCATTTGTAGACAAGTCTGGAAAATATAAAAGAATGGAATTAATAGAAAGCATAGCAAAAGAAACAAAACAAACAGTTGTTACAGTAACAGCTTGTATAGCAAATTGGAGTAGCGATAGATATAAACCAAAATGGATGGGAACTATAGTAAAAGACTCAAAAAATGGTATTCTTAGTTATAAAGAGTAAGGAGGACTAAAATATGTATAATTATTTAGAAGAAAAAAGCAAATTATTTACAGAAGAAGGACAAGTAATGTTTTTAAAGGTTCGAGATAATGCAAAAAAATTATTGCTTGTAGCTGGAGTGTTTAGAATGCAGGAAGTTCTTAGGAAAGTGGGTGGAGATTCTTGGATGGAAATGGCTTGTGTAGATAGATTAGTTGAGTTAGGTGAAATTAGAGAAATAAAAAATAGAAATCCAACAGGACAGTATAGAATATTTGTTTCTGATTTAAATGAATAGGAGAAAAGATGATTAAAGTGAAGCCTTGTCCATTTTGTGGAAAAAGAATATCTATAAGGAAGATAAGAATTTATTATAGTTTAGTACATCATTGTCTTAATTTTAATTCTATAACAGTGGGCACAATTCATCTTATAGATACTAATAAAATAAAACTTATACGAGTATGGAATAGGAGAATAAAATGAACTGTCCAAAATGCAATAAATTAATAGATTATAAGGGAATAACATATCACCTAAAAGTAATTCATACCTTTACTACAGAAGAAATGCTTGAAGAATTGTTTAAAGTGGTTTATGAAATAGACTGTAAACTTAAAAGACTTCGCACATCTTTATCATAGGAGAAAATAAATGAATAGAAAAGAATTATTAAATGCATTATCAGCTTTATTACCTTCTGTTGCTAGTTCTGATGCAGTTAAAGAGCTAGAGTGCTTTAAATTTGAGAATGATATTATTAGAACAGCTAATGAAGTATCAATACAAACAATAAAATATTTTAAAACAGGATTAGTTTGTTGTGTTTATGCAAAGGTATTGTTTAAGCTTTTAAGTTCAATGTCTGAAGAAGAAGTAGATTTGAAAGTCACAGATACAGAGTTATTGATTAAATCAGGAACAACAAAGGGAAAAATAAAACTTGTTGAATCTGATTTATTTCCAGAATTAATGGCTGTTGGAGAGAAATATGAACCCCATGAGCTTCCTGATAATTTCAAAGAAACCTTGGATTTATGTAGATTTTCTATGTCAACTGATATGAGTAAGCCTGATTTGTGTGCTATAAGAGTAAGTGAAGATTTTATAACATCTACTGATTCATATAGAATTACTAGGTTTGATATAAATAATCTTATCGAATTTATGATTAGAGATAAGATGTTAGATATACTTTTAAAGTTTGATAAGCTAATTAGTTGTCAATTAACAGATAAAGCTTTGATTTTTAAAGTCAGTGATGATTGTTTTGTTATTGGTCCTATACTGTCTTTTGAATTTCCGAATATTGAGTCGATGTTTTCTGATTCTATAGAGCTTTTTGAATTTCCAGGAGAAGATTTAAAAGAAGCTTTGGAAAGATTATCTATTTTTAGTGAAAGTGTATTTAAATTTGATAGAAAAATTACACTTGATTTTAATAAAGATTTGGTAATATTATCATCAGAAGAAGAGCAACATGGAGAATTAGTAGAAAATATTCCATTAAGAGGAAAGGGTAAATTTCCAGTATTTAAAATCAGTATAAATCCCATGTTTCTTTTAGATATTTTAAAGTATGGAAAATGCAAGGTTGGTTTATCTGGAGATAGAATGATTGAATTTAGAACAGATTCTTTTAGGCATGTTACTGTATTGGGAGATATAATAGAAAATTGAAAGAACAAAAGGACTTGTTTGGAAATTTAAGAACAACCAGTAAAAGAAAGCCCACACAAGCTGAAATTGAAAGATATGATTGTAGTGTTTGTGAGCTAGACAAAACTTGTGTTTCTCCTAAGTTAGATGGTTATGGTGATTTTCAGAAAGAAATTATGATTATAGGGGAAGCTCCCAATTTCTCAGATGATAGAGAAAACTGTTTATTATTAGGACAAGCAGGAGATTTAATTTATAACATATTAAAGCCATTAGAGTTTAATGTTGATAGAGATTGCTATATAACTAATGTAATAAGGTGCAGACCCCCAGAAGATAATTTAGGAACACCAAAGCAAAAGAAAACAAGATTAAAGTGTTGTAGAACGTGGTGGGAAGAAGAAATTAAAATATTGCAGCCAAAAATGATAATAACTATGGGTTCATCGGCTTTGGGTAGTTTATTAGGTAAAACAGAAGTAAATCAGTATAGAGGTTATATGATACCAAACAAGCAATATAATACTTTGGTTTGTGTTACTTTAAACCCTAATGATATAATTGATAATTATGATTTAATGGATGTGTTTAGCAGAGATATAAAGAAGTTTTTTAGTGAAGGACAGGAAAGAGCTAAAGATTTAGATAGATTATTAAATTGGGAAGAAGATAAAGACTTGTTGTTTAAAACAGATTTTAATTTGGCTTTAGATGCTTTAGAGTTTTTAAGCTGTGAAAAAATATTAAACATAGATTTTGAGACTAATGGATTTAAGCCTTATAGTTTAGAAAAACCTAAAATTTTAACCTGTTCATTTACTACAGAATCATTGGTGTCTTATTGTTTTTCTATTGAGAAAGGCAATTATTGGACAGAAGAACAAAAGAAAGAAATTATACAGGGAATAGGAAAATTATTAGTTGATAAAAAGATAAAAAAAGTGATTCAAAATGCTCAATTTGAGATTTTATGGAGTAGAGTTTTAGGAACTAAAATTAATAATATTGTGTCGGATACTATGATAGATGCATATCTTTTAGATTCAAGAGGTGGCAAGCAGGAAAACACTGGAAAATATGAAAAAGGAGCCACAAGTCAAGCTTTCCAGGTTTTCACTGAATACGGATTTGAATACAAAGATATGGTTGACCAGTCAAATTTAGAAAATGAAAAAGATGTAGATGTATTTAGGTATAATTGTCTTGATACAAAATTTGGAATGAAGTTATATCAAGATAGAGAGCCAAAAATGAAAGGACTAAAGAAAGCCAGAAGTTTATTTTTAGAAGGACAACAGATGTTTCCGGAGTTTGAAGAAATAGGGGTTAGAATTGATGTAGAGGAATTATTAAAACAAAAAAACGAAGTTGGAAAATTAGTACAAGAATGCAAAATTAAAATTCAAGATTCAGATGAAGTAAAATTATTTAGAGATAAGTATCACAGAGATTTAAATATAGCTAAAAAAGTAAGTACAGATGATATGAAAAAATTATTGTTTAATGTTATGGGAATAAAACCTATAAGATATACAGATAAAGGAAATCCATCATTGACAATAAAGGAGTTAGATGTTTATATAAAAGAATCACCTATTTGTAGTGAAATAATGAGAATGAATAAATTAGTACACCATAAGTCTACATATTTAGATGGAATAGAGAGAAGGCTAGTAGGTGATAGAGTGCATTCATCTACTAATTTACATATGGTCAGTACATTTAGAAGTTCGATGGAAGATCCAAATTTACAGAATTTACCAATACGAGATAAAGAATTTAAAGTTGTTAGAAAATTCATTCTTCCAGATGAAGGACAATTAATAGGAGAAGTAGATTATAAACAGCTTGAAGTATCTGTGGCTACAATGTTTAGTAAAGACCCAGTGTTAGTAGAAAGTTTAAAAACTGGATTTGATATGCATAAATATTGGGCTGAGATAATATTTAAAAGTGATAATATTACTGAAGATGAAAGATTTTATACTAAAAATATGTGGGTGTTTCCTTTATTTTATGGAAGTTATTATAAGTCTTGTCTTAGAGAATTAGAAAAAATAGATTCTTTCAGAGATTTGTTTTTAAATAGTAAAGGAAAATATAATAGAGATAGAGCAGAACAACATTTAAAAGAATGTGAAATAGAGTTTTGGGAAACATATGGTGTATTTAAAAAGTGGAGAGATAAACAGGTTAAATTATATGAAGTAAATGGATATGTAAAAACACTGTGGAATTTTAGAAGATATGCTCCATTAAGTAGAAATAGAATTATAAATACTCCAATACAGGGACAAGCATTTCATTTGCTTTTAGATTCGATGTTAGAATTTGTAAAGATAATGAAAGAAAGAAAAATGAAAAGTAGAGTTATGTTTGAAGTTCATGATAGTTGTATATTTAGTATTGAACCCAGTGAAAAAGAGGAATTAGTGGGTTTGGTAACGGATACTATGTGTATGACTTCAGAAAGTTACAGTTTTATAAATGTTCCACTTAAAGTAGAGTGGGAGTTTGGTACAAATTGGTTTAATATTAAGAAGGATAAGTAATGAATGATACAGAGATTATAATAGTTGTTTGTTTTTTATTAAGTATTGTGGCTTCATTTTTATCAGGTTGGTTTTTTGGTAAAGTCAAGGGACTGAGAATAGCTTGGGAGATTTTTGCTCATTGTGCTAAAAATCATTGTAGTTATTATAAATAAAAGGAGAAAAGTAAATGCCATTTCATAATGATTATAGACCAAAAAACTTTGATAAAGTAATAGGAAATAAAACAACAGTTAAAAGTTTAAAAGCTAAAGTAAAGGACAAGAAAAGACCCCATACATATTTATTCAGTGGTCCTTATGGTTGTGGTAAAACTACATTAGCTAGAATATTTGCTAAAGAATTAGGAGCAGATGAAAAAGCTGGTATACGAGAACATAATTGTGCAGATTATACAGGAGTAGGAGATATAAGAAAGATATTACATGAGGATATGATTACATTGCCATTAGTAGGAAATGTAAAAGTATTTATAATGGATGAAGTACACAGACTTTCAGCTAATGCTCAGGATTCATTATTAAAGCCTACAGAAGAGCCTTATGACCATGTTTATTTTTTATTTTGTTCAACAGAGCCAGGAAAAATAAAGACTACATTAAAAAGCAGGTGTGCTAAGTATAAAGTTAGTAGATTACAAGAAGATGAAATGATAGATTTATTGTTAAATGTAGTAGAGAAAGAGAATTTAGATATTGATGAAAAGATGATAGATATTATATTAAGGGAATCAGAAGGAATTCCTAGAGATGCTTTAACTTTGCTTGAAAAATGTAAAGGAATAGAGAATTTAAATAATATAGAATTTTTAGTAGGGGGAGAAGAAACACCAATAGAAGTGATTGATTTAGTTAGAATGGTAGCTAAAGGGAGAACTTCTTCAAGCTCTGTTTTTAGTATTTATAGTAAAGTAACAACTGACCCTGAAAGTGTTCGGAGAGTAATGTTGGCTTATTTAGATAAGTGTTTGAGGGGAGGGAAAGATGCTGAAAGATTTGCAAGACTTATAGATATATTTAGCACATCTTTAGTAGATTCAGGAAGGGCTGGACTAACTTTAATGCTGTATGATGCAGTAAAAGGAGAGTAGAATGATTAGGTTTAAACTTAAAGATGATATAGAACCGCAGGGAAGCAGTGATGGATTTTGGTATGATATAACAGAAGGAGGATATATTAAACCAGAAAAAATATTAGCTGATAAAGAAGAATTGAAAGAGGTGTTGAGAGCAATTAAGTTTTTATATAGTTTTGAACAAGTATTAATAGATAATGATTTATTAAATGAATTTTAAATAGAAAAGGAGGTTAAAAGTATGGAGTTTAAAGATGATTTAAAGATTAATGATTTAAATTTACAAGAGGAGGTGATAAGACAATCAGAATTATATTCTAAATATGCTCTTGAACATATTAGTGCTGGTAGTGATAAGGATAAAGCTAAAAGTAAATTAGATTTAGTAAGAGCAGAACTTGATTCAGAGATTAGAGCAGATCCAGGTAAGTTTAATGTTGTAAAAGTTACTGAGTCAGCAATAAGTGCGGCAATTCTTTGTAGTAGTAAATATCAAGATTCACAAAAGGAATTACAAGATAAGAGAGAACAAGAAGGGATTATGGGTGTAGCAAAGGATTCATTTCTTATGAGAGCCAGTATGTTAAAACTAGCTTGTAGTTTAGTTATTTTTTATGGAACAGATGAATTAAGAGAAGATAAAATAAAACGTAAAGTAAGAGGAGGAAAATAACATGAGCAGAACAGGGTCAATTAGAAAGAATTATGATAACAGAGATAAGAAGCCTTATTATTCAACAGATAGAAAATCAATGTTTAAAAGTAGTTTTCCTGAGTGGAAGCCGGAAGAAGATATAAATTTTATTAAAATTCTTCCTCCAAAGGCTGATGATATTTATTTTGGTTTTGAGATGTGGATACATTGGCAGGTTGGAGATGATGAAGATGCATTTCTTTGTCCTAAAAAGACCAATGGAGAAGATTGTCCGATATGTTTGTATCAGGCACAGCTTATGAAGGAATTAGATGAGGATGAAAAGTGGACAAAGGAAATTACAAGTTTGTTTCCACAAGCACGCATGGTGTATTTTATTGTAGATACAAAGGATGATGATACAATAGAAAAGGGAGTGCAGATATATCCTGCTCCTTATACAAAAGTAGACAAAGAAGGAATAATTCCTTTGTGTGTAGTTATTAATGAAGATAGGGAAGAAACAGAATTTGATATTTCTTTGCCTGAGAATATGAAAGATGTTACTTTTACAAGGAAAGGAAAGAAGCAATATGATACAGTATATAGTGGGTTTAAGTTGGTTAAATCTACTTTAACAATTGATGAGGTAAAAGGTTTTATAGAGCAGTTACCAGAGAATTTTAATGATATTTTGGATTGTCCTTCTTATGAGGAAATTGAGTCAGCATTTGGTTTGAAGTCTGATAGAGGAAGAGATAGAGGGGAAAGAGAAGAAAAGCCAAGAGACACAAGTAGAGATAGGTCAGATAGAGAAGAAAAATCCCCTACAAAACGAGATAGAGGTGAAAGAGAAGAAAAGACAGATAGAAAAGAAAGAGATACTTCAGATAGAGAAGATGATGAAAGAACAGATAGGAAAAAAGAATTGAAAGAAAGATTAGAGAAACTTAAAAATAGAGACAAGTAAATGGAGGTAGAACAATTGGAAAGAAGAAAACTTCCAAAATCAGAACAAGTTAAACAGACAATTAATGAAAAGAAACCTAAACAAGTTTTAACTCCTGATATGTTTATATCTTCTGGTTCGACAATGCTTAATTTGGCATTGTCGAACTTAGTGGATGGAGGTTGGAGAAAGGGAAGAGTAGTAAATATTGTAGGAGATGAATCAACAGGAAAGACTTTGTTAGCTATTGAAAGTATGTTATATGCAAGTAAAGTTATGCGAAAGAAAGAAAAGATAAAACTAATCTATAATGAAGCTGAAAATGCATTTGATGAATATTATGCTGAAATGATAGGACTTAAAGAGAAAGAATATGATAGAAGAAATTATAGATTAGTAGAAGAGTGGTATGAAGATATGAAAAAAAGTATTGGTAAGAATGACTATAATTCTATGTTGTATATTTTAGATTCATTAGATACTTTAGAGACTATTCAAGATTCTAAAGAGAAATTTGATGAGGGAACTTATGGTATGTCTAAAGCTAAACAAATGAACAAGTTATTTAAAAGAATTATAGGTGGTATGTCAGATAAAGTACAAGATACTAGTTCTTTAATGATGATTTTATCACAAACAAGAGACAAGATAGGAGTAACATTTGGAGAAAAAAAGACTCGTGCTGGTGGAGTAGCATTGAATTTTTTTGCTACTCAAATAGTTTGGTTGCACATAAAAGAAAAGATTCCAAAAGCTAATAAAGTGATAGGAATAAGAATAAAAGCAAGGGTAAAAAAGAATAAGACCTGGAAGCCGTGGAGAGAAGTAGAGTTTCCTATTTTATTTGAATATGGAATAGATGATGTGGGTTCAATGGTTGATTATTTAGTAGAACAAAAAATAATAGAAAAGAAGAGTACAGGCAGATTATTATATAAAGATAAACAGTATCATAGAGAAGATTTAATAATGGAGTTTGAAGATTATCAAGACGAATTAAAACAGCTAGTAAAAGATGTGTGGGATGAATCAGAAAGAAAGGCAGCTGTTATAAGAAAGCCAAAATATACTTGAAGGTTTTAAAGGAGATAAATCAAATGACTGAAACAGAATGGCATGATTTTTTAGATAAACATATAGAATTAGAGCATGGAATGGAATCAGATGTTGAAAAAAAGTTTGTTGCCATGCTATTTAGAGATTTAACAATTCCCTGGTATAAGAATAATGACAATGTAACTAGAATTACAGCTAAGAAGTTTATGGAAATGACTCCACAAGAATTAGATGAAGCTGTATATGGAGGATTAAGAGTAGACCATATAACAAGAGTTACAGGATATTTTACTAAAGTATCGCAATGGAATAAAGGAAAGTTAGGAGAACTTAAAGACAGAGAAAGGGGAGGATTAGAATGAATATAGGTATTTTAGGATATGGAGAAGTAGGTACAGCAATAAATGCTTTATATGATGGCAGAGATTTTAGTGATATGCAAATTGAAATTGAAGATAAAAATAAAGAAATGCGATTTGATGAACAACATGAGAATTTTGATATTTTACATGTATGTATTCCTTATGGTGATTCTTTTGTAGAACAAGTAATAAATAAGATTAAGGATAATTTAATAATAAAAAATGGAGTAACAATAATACATTCTACTGTAGCAGTAGGTACAACAGACAAGATATATAAAGCTGTTATTACAGATGTAGTACATTCACCGATTAGAGGTGGACATGATAATATGATAGCAGATTTAAGGATTTTTCCTAAGTTTATTGGTATGTCTACTGATTGTCCTGTAGGCATATATTTTAGAATTAAAAATCATTTTAATGATTTAGGAATAGAAACAAAATTAGTTATTGATTCAAAAACTACAGAACTAGGAAAGCTTTTAGATACTACTTATTATGGATTGTGTATATCTTATCATCAATATGCTAAAGAATTGTGTGATAAAGAAGGATTAGATTTTAATATTGTGATGGAAGAATTTAATTTCACATATAATAATTCTATGGTAAAGAATAAAACAGAGAAGTTTGTTAGACCTAATTTATATCCACCAGAAGGAGCTATAGGAGGGCATTGTATTGTTCCTAATGTTCAGATATTAAGAGATTCTTATGGAGATGATTCTATTCTTAAAAGGATAAAATGATGAAAGAAGATAGTAAATATAAAGATTGTCCTGTTTGGTTTATTAGATATAATAAAGAGTGTTGTTTATTTACAAAATATGAAGCTTATGTTGAAGGATTACCAATAGGAATGCACCATCGAGTAGATTATGATTATAAAGAATGCAAAGGAGCAAAGTGTCTACTGATAAAAAAATAGTATTAGTGTGTAATCCAAACTGGAGAGGCATGATAGGAGTTTATGATTCAGTTATAGCTTCTAAGGCTTATTCAAAAATTAAAATGAGTGATTGGACTATAAGGGCTTGTCATAATGAAAGTTGTGATTGTGGAGATCAAAAGATTGAGAATAGATGTAGAAGAGCAGATTGTAGAGCTTGGGGAGTGTTTGTAGTTAAAATAAAAGAAGAGTATATTGAATTGTGTCCGACTTGTAGTATGGAATTAATAAAGAAATTAGGAATTAAAATACCCAAAAGAAAACCTAAAAGTATAGGAAAGAAAGATGGAAAAAAAGTCTGATATATTAATAAAATTTTTTAAATCTGAGAATTGTCCTAAGTGCAAAGCTATAGAGAAATTTATAGAAAATTTATCAGAAGATTATAAGGTTATGATATGTACAGAAAATGATGTTGATGGATTAACTGAAATTTCTTATTATTCAATTCAATCTTTTCCTTCTTTAGTTATAGAAGTAAAAGATGAAGTAGAGGGGATTTGGAGAAGTAATATAAACAGAGAAGAAGTAAAAGATGTTCTTAGGAAAATAAGTCTTGACTTTAAATAAAATTTTTATTATAATAAGAATAGGAGATAAAGATTATGAAAAAAGAAAATAGACCTTATCCGAATCGTGTTATTGAGATTACAAAAGGTGATTTAGAGACATTGTTAAGAGGAGAAAAGATAGTTGTAGAAGATGTAGTAGTTGGAGTTGAAAAGAATGTTGTTCCAATTAGTATAAATATTGGTATTGCAGAAGTCTTTGAAAAAGAAAAGGACATTATAGAACCTTGTAAAATAATGTTATGTGGAAGTGATATAGAGAATCTTCTTTCTGGAAATTATATTGATTTTGATGTTTTAGATAAGACAAAAAGACCTATGATTAGATTACAAATGGTAAAAGGAACAATAATAAATATAAAAAAACAAATTTAAGTAAACAGGGAGGAAAGAACATGGAACATACAACTAATTATGATAGTAAGAAATATAAATTAGCTTGTAAAAAAATGAGAGAATTAATAAAAACAAAATATAAGGGATATTTTGTATATCATGTTAAAGATAGTAAAGGAATTATAGTTGGTTCTGTGTGTGTTATAGAGATAGATAAGGATGAATATGCTAGAGGAATCACCATTAAAAGCCCATTAGATAATACTTGTAAGTCTGTGGGTTCTTCTTGGGCTATGAGAAGAGCTATTAGAGCAGCAGATAAAAATACAGTAGAGACATTTAAAGGTACAAGATTAGCAGAAACAAGATTAATTGGTAGTTTTATGACTTTACCAGAAATAAATAGTATGATAGATACAAAATTACCTCATATATTTAAATGTGAAAATGAAGTAGATTTAACAAAATTTGAAATTAAAATGCTAGAGAGCAGAGGAAACATAGGAGAATAATATGTCAGAACAAGATAAAAGAGCACCAGAAGGAAAGCTTTGGGTATGTATGGCTTGTGGTAAAACTTCAATAGATAAGTATGGTGGAAGAGGTAGTATGCATGGATGGGATGTTTCTTGTGCTATGAATTGTGTATTGTTTAAAAAAGAATTGATTATATATGGCAGTGATGGAAGAGTAACACAAATAACAGAGGAAAACAAATAATGGAATCAACAGAACAAACTCAAATTATATTAGATGCTGTTAAGAATCCTAAGAAATATAAGGGTTGTGATTTATGTTTTGGTAGAGGATATATTAGAGGTTATGAAGATACTAAAGAAAGCATATGTCCAAAATGTGAAGGACATGGAATAATAAAAGAATATGAAATGCTTTCAAAAAAGTGTCCTAAATGCAAAGAAAATCTTCCTGTTGGAATAGCCATTGCTACAAAAGATTTATATCCTTCTCAAGAAGATTATATAAAGGCTTGTGGGTGTACAAAATGAAAAGAGTTGTAGGATTAGATTTAAGTTTAACTGCTACAGGAATAGTTGCTTTGAATGAAGGAGAAATAGTAAAGCAGAATGTTATTTCTTATCCTAAATTAAAAGGATGGAAACGTATGAACCTTATTGTTGGAGACATTACTGAATTTTTAGAAGAAGTAAATCCTGAATTGGTATGTGTTGAAGGGTATGCTTTTGGTGCAAAATTTAATAGAGAAAAGCTAGGGGAGCTTGGAGGTATTATTAGATTTAATTGTTTATATTTAGGATGTATTTCTTATATTGATATATCCCCACCTTCTTTAAAGAAGTTTGCTACAGGAAAAGGGAATTGTAAAAAAGAAATAGTGATGATGAAAGTATTAAAAGAATATAATATAGAATTTGAAAATAATAATTTATGTGATGCATTTGTATTGGCTAAAATAGCAGATGCTTTAGTGAGAAAGGTTAAATTAAAAAATAAGATACAAGAAGAAATTATAAGTAAATTAAAGAAAGATTTATAGAAGGAGACATTAAAATGACTAGAGATTTAGAGTGGATTAAAAAACAAGATTGGTATACTCCAGGAAGTGATAGTACAGTAATAATAGATTTTGATGGTACTGTTTGTGAATTTGCTTATCCTGAATCTGGACCGATAATAAGAGATGTAAGGGAAGCATTTGAAAGACTAAAGGAAGCAGGTATTAGAATATTAATTCATTCTTCTAGAACAAGCTATAAATTTGATAGAGAAACAAGAGAAAAGAACTTAAAGGAAATGAAAGATTTTTTAGATGTATTTGAACTTCCCTATGATGAAATATTAACACACGAAAAGCCTCCTGTATTGGCTTATATAGATGATAGTGCTCACAGATTAACAGGTGATAGAAATAAAAGTAATTGGCTAGATATAGTACAAAAAATATTACATGAAAAAGAGTATGGGAGGAAATAAAATAAAGCTTGGGCTAAAGAATATTTTTATTAGTTAATGTGATTTGGTTAGGTGAGGTTGGGCAGGATATGGTCTGGTTGGGTTAGGTATGATAAGGTAAGGATAATTTTTAAAATATAATTTACAAAGAGGATATAAATAAAATGAATAAATTAGTATTGATAATTATATTTAGTCTTATATTTGCTTTAGGTTATATTGAATATCAAGAGGATTATAAAGTAATAGAACAGGATATAAGTTTTACAGAACAAGAAAGAGCAGAAGCTAAGTTTTATCATAATTATCATGGTATTCTTCATTCTTATGAAAATTTAAATGGAGAGTGGGTATTTGAAAGAAATGGAAAAATATGTAAGGCAGAAACTAAACCAGCAAAAGAATCTTATAGGAGAAGGAGAATATGATTAAATTATTAATTATTTATCTGCCTTGGGTTTGGTGTGGTATGGGATTAAATATGTTTTGGAATGTTAAATATACAGATATAGAGTTTTATTATTTTTTAGTTCCATTGATTATTTTAGTTAATTTAGAAAAAATTATAAAGGTAGAATAGGAGAATATAGGCAATGGCTGACAAAACAATTAAATTAGAGATAGGAACTAATTTATTAGAAGCAATAAATAATGTGTGTAAGAGTTCTTGGAAAGGTGAATTAGGAGAAAATTTAAAAGGTCTAGGTATTGATTTTAATAATATGATTGAACAGGATGAAAAACAAAAAAAGGCTTTTAGTGGAACAACATATAAGGTTAATAATAAGATTGTTTCAGAAGAAGAATTTAAAAAAGCAGAAAAATCATTTAGAAAAGTAGGGGGGACTCTTATTACTGAAACAACAACAAGGGAAGACAATGCTAAAAAAACTACAGATTAAAAATTTTCAACCTTATGCAGATGTAGAATTTGAATTTACTAAGGGCATTAATGCTATAGTTGGTACAAGTGATGTAGGAAAATCAGCAGTTATAAAAGCTGTAGCCTTAGTTATAGAGAATAGACCTTTAGGAAACAGTTTTATAAGAAGAGGAGAAAAAGAATGTTTTATAGGAATAGAATCAGAAAAAGGCAAAATTGAAAGATATAAAGGAAAGGATAGTAGATATGAAGTAAATGGCAATCCTTTTAGAGCAATAGGAAATGATGTTCCTGATAGTGTGTTTGATGTTTTAAATATAGGAATGATAAATATTCAGAGACAATTAGACAGCCATTATCTTGTGCTTGGTTCAGGAGGAACAATAGCTGCTGAGTTAAATAAGATTTTAAAGATTAATGAGATTGATGATGCTATAAAATATTGTGGTTCAGAGATAAGAAGCAAGGACAAAGAAAGCAAGATATTACAAGAGCAATTAAAACAAAAGAAAATAGATTTAGAAAAGTATGCTGGTTTAGATAAATTAGAGAAAGACATTTTATATTTGGAAAAGAAGGAAGCCAAAGCTGCAAAGTTACAAGATAAATTGAATGAATTAAGTGATATGTTGATTGATGTATTAGATGCGGAAGATGTTATAGATGCATTTAAAGACCCCAAAGATGTTTTATTATTAGTAGATAAATTAAATTTAGCTATTAATAAGTATTATTCTAAATTAGAAGATATAGAAAGTTTAAAAGAGATATATGATAAAGCTGTTAAATTAAAACATACTGTAAAAGCTTTTAAGGGAGCAGAGGAAGTTATTGAATTAACACAAAAATTAGAAAAATTAACAGATAAATATATGAGTAAGTTAGAAGAACAAGAAGAATTAATGGATGTAGTAACAAAAATTACTAGATTGAATAGTATAATTTCTAAATGTTCTGAGGATGTAGCTGGTATAAAGTGTGAAGAAAATGAGAAGAAAGAAGAGCTAGGTATATTATTAAATGAATTGGGTTTATGTCCATTTTGTGGAAAAGAACTAGATGAAGATACATGTAATAAATTGAAGGAGATAGTATGATTAATTTAAAAAGATTATATTGGAGAAAAAACAATGATTGAACAAACAGAGAATAAGGAAATAGATAAGATATATTGTAGTAAGTGTAAGTATTTTAAAAAGGTTCCTGGGTTTCAATGGTGTAAAGCTAAAAGTAGATATTTAGATGATTATCTTTCAGTTAGAAAAGTTTTTGGAGTGCCTAAAGAATTAAATAAAAACAATGCTTGTATATATTATGAAAAGAAATGGTGGAGAATAATATGAAACTATTATTAACAGGTGATTTACATCTTACAGGCAGAACTCCTAGTAGTAGGACAGATAATTTTCCTGATACTCAATTTGGTAAAGTAGAACAAGTGTTTAAACTGGGTAAAAAATATGAAGTAGATTATATATTACAACCAGGAGATTTTTTTGATAGTTATAATCCTTCCTTTTCTACAGTTAAAAGATATATAGATTTGTTTAGTAAGTATCAAGAATTAGATTGGTATTGTGTTTTAGGTCAACATGATATGTATCATTGGAGTCTTGAAAGTGTAGATAGAACACCCTTAGCTCTTATGGAATCAGCTGGATTTTTAAATATAGTTAGGGGTATACAATATTTACATAAAGATATTAGTATTTATGGATGTTCATGGGGACAGGCTTATGCAGAACCTACAAATAATAATTCAGATTTTAATATTCTTTTAATTCATGGAACAATAGGCGATAAGCCATTATTTTCAGGACATAAAATAGAAAATCCCAAAAAGTTTTTAGAAAGAAATGAAGAATTTGATCTAATTGTGTGTGGTGATTATCATTTTCCATTTGAATATAAAATAGATGATAGATTAATAATAAATTGTGGAGTATTAAGTAGAAAATCTATAGCTGAAAGAAACATAAAGCCTTCTGTAGTTATATATGATGCAGAAACAAGAGAATATGAGTGGATAGAATTAGATACATTAGAAAATCCATTTATAGATTCTCCTGTTAAATCAGAGAATAGTAGTATTTTATCAACATCTGAATTTGTCGAACAAATTAAAAACGCTGAAATAGTACAGATGGATTTTGGTGAAAAAGTAATGCAAGCTCTTAGATTAAATGTGCTAAATAAAAAAGATACAGAATTAGCAAAACATATTTTAAATAGGAGAATATAATGAATAGAGCATTGTCGGAAGTTTTTCAGATAATTAGTTTAGGTTTAAGTTTAATGCATATATTTGTTGCTTTGTTGGCTTTAATTTATGGGAGTGAATATGTAGATGCTCCTATTTATTTAGTTTTGTGTGGGATTTATTATCTTTTAATGGTAATAGTTTTAGATAAATGTAAAAAATAAAGGGAGAATATAATGTCAGAAAGAGAGATTAAGAAAATTCAGCAGGATGTAAAAAATATACAGAGCAAAGCAGAATTAAAGATAAAAGAAAAATCTGAGGCAGAAGTTAGATTATCTGTGGTTATGGAGTTGTTACAAAAGAAGTTTGATATTTCTTCTCTTTCTAAGGCTAGAAAAGAAATAGATGTGTTTGATGAAGAATTAGAAGAAATAACAGGATTATGTACTGATATGAGAGAAGAATTAGAAACAAAAGTAAAGGAGTTTGATAGTAATTTATAGGAGAATTTAAAATGTCTAAATTAGATGATGCAATTAAGGAAATAAGAGAATTGCGTGAATATGATGAAGAAATGAGAAAAAAAGAAGAAGAATTAAATTATGAAGTTGATATGGAATTAGCTTTAATTCAAGTTGATTCTGCTACAACATTAAATGAAAAATTAAGAAGAGCTTATAATTTTGGAGTTGAAAAAGGTGAAAAAATATGAATTTAACTGAATGGACAAATACTAAGAGAGGTTCTAAAGAGCTGCTAGAATCGAATATAATAGCCCTAGAATCGAGTGTAAGCACACTTAATGATGATATAGGGTCTTACACTAGGGTAAGAGAACTATTCTCTACAATCGGAAAGACAGTACAGAGTAAATTAGTTAATTATTTCAATGGTTTAGTAACTTCAATGCTTCAAATTATATATGGAAGTGAATACAAATTTGAGTTAGTTTTTGATATTCAAAAGACTGGACCTAAGTGCTTTCCAAAATTACATAAAGGAGACTTGATATTATCTGATTTAAAGTACGATATGGGAGGTGGAATTTTGGATATCATATCATTTGCCATGAGATTAGCTGTTTGGAGTCTTGAAAGCCCTAGAACAGAGCCTATATTCTTATTAGATGAGCCATTTAAGTATGTAAGTGTCGATAAATTGACACTTGTGGGGGAAGCTTTAAAGGAAATAGTAGAATCATTAGATATACAGCTTATAATGGTGTCACATGAGGAAGAGTTGATAGGTATAGCTAATATAGCATATCGGGTAGTAAATAATGATGGTATTAGTGAAATAAGGAGGGAGAAATGAGTGAAGCACAATTTATTTTGAGTGAAGCACAATTTATTTCTTTTTGTTTAGGATGGCTATCGGGATTAGTAGTACTTGTTTTAGTAGTAAGATGGTGGTGTAATAAATAATAAAGATTATAAGGAGAGAAAAATGAAAGGAATAACAAGAGTTAAATGTGAAGAATATGATAGTTGTAAATTTAATAAAAAAGGATATTGTATAAGGAAGATAATAAAGTTAGGTATAGCAGACAGTTTTTGGAATAGTTATTTTGATTGTTTAAGTTATAAGGAAAAGAAATAAGGAGAGAAAAATGAAGTGTATTAATTGTAAAAGCACAAATGTACATGGTAGAGCAATTAAAGAAGTTGGTTATCCTCTTTGTAGAATTACTTGTTTAGAATGTGGAACTGTGGGACTTACCGAAATGGGCGAAGCCGATAAAAATAAAACTGAGAATTTAGGAATTGATAGAATAGAGCAGATATTCGATGAAAGAAAAGAATTATTTATTAAAAAGAACAAGAATTATAGTAATTCTTATATAAAAACAGGAAAAATTATCAGTTTAATATTAGAAAATCAGAAATTAGTAATATCTAATGAAAAAGACCAAATAGCAATAGGGTTAATGCATAGAATGTTAGATAAAATAGTAAGATATATTAATTTAAGATTTACAGAACAAGAGGATGAAGTACAGGAATCAATAGCAGAAACAATAGGTGATTTAGGAGTATATTCTTTTATGTTACAAGAATTAGAGGAGGAGAAAAAATTATGGAAATAGGTAAAATATTTGGATTTATAATGTTTATGTGTTTGTGTTTTGGATTGCTTGTTTATATTTCTATGAGTATAGGTAATAGAGTAGGTTTATTAGGAGAAATAGCTCAAATAACACAGTTAAAAAATGATATAAAGAAAGCAAGCATATTAAGCAATGAAGATATTATGGGACAAGTAACAGTATGGAATCAAAAAATAGCTTTTTATAAAGCTTATAATAATATTTGGTGGGCTGATATATTAATATCAGACAAATGGAATTCTATTGAATATATACCAGTAAAATAAGGAGGAGAAAAAATTATGATGAAAATGAGTAAAGTATACAATATTATTTATGGATTGGCTGGATCTACTGTAGCAATAGAAATTTTTAAGCGATTTAGTGGCAGACTTATATCATTACAAAGAGGAAAATGTGATTTTATAAAGGTATTAGAGGATTTAGCTGGAAAAGAAGTAGCAGCAAAGTTCTATAATGAAGTAAAAGGCAATCAAATTTATATAGGAAATATTAAACATTTTCAAATAGCCGATAGAAATAGAAGTATCAGGGATGATTTTGCTAAAAATGTTAGTGTATTAGTGCTTTCAGAAAAGCATGGGATATCATTTCAAACTATTTATAATATAATAAGAAAAAAGTGCAAAAATTAAACTTATACTAGTAATTTAAGTGAATTTATTATATAATATCTTATGACAATTATTAAAGAAATATCTGATTTATACATACAAAATGCAGAGAAAGATGCTAAAATATCACTACTTAGGCGTAAATTTGTAGAGGAAAATGAACTTTTACTAGAAAAATTGACAGAGGAACTAAAAAAAGAAGTTAATAAAAAAGAAAAAGTTAGTGCATTAAAAGTTGAAAATTTGGTTAGATCAATTAAGAATTTAAGAGATGGAGTTGAAAAAGTAATAAAAACTATTACTGATTTAAAGCAAGAACACAAGAGATTGCTTGAAATAATTAAAGCAAAAGAGCCAAGTGGTTTAAAAAAGACCAAGGAAAATTTAGAGCAAAGCTTAAGAATGAGGGGTGAGTTAGAGTAGGATATAAAACAAATTTAGAGACAAGAATAGAAATTAATCAAAGATTGATGGAGTATTCCTTATTATGCGATATTTTAAATGAATCGGAAATGTTAAGGGATACAAACCTTTTTTGTACTAAGGTATTAAAGGACGAAAAAGGAGTAGGAATAAAGCAATCAGCTATTCATATATCTTGGCATTTACATATGAAATATTGCTGGGATAGAGGATTATTTCCTATTATTCTTGCTCCATGGGGGAGCGGTAAATGTTCAGATGCAGAGTCATTGATTAATTTATCTAATGGAATTAGGAAAAAGATAAAAGATATTGAGATAGGAGACAAAGTAATATCATTAGATAATAATTTAGAGTATTCAATTCAAAAAGTAACAGAAGTTTTTGATAATGGAAAGAAAGAAGTATATAAACTTAGAACTAGAACAGGAAGAGAAAATATAGTTACAGTAAACCATCCTTATTTGACTGTTAATGGTTGGAAAACTTTGCAAGAATTGAAAATAGGAGATAGAATAGCTACAATTAGAGAATATAAAATATCAGGAAAACAAATGAATAAACATATTCCTGAATTTTTAGGGTATATGATAGGTGATGGAGGGTGTTCTGCTGGAGGAAAGACAAAAAGTAATTTTACTAATGCTGATAGTAGTATAGTAAATCATATGAGAATTGTTTGTGATGGTTTGAGTTGGGAATTGAGAAAATCAACAAGTAAATATCAATATGCTGTTATAGGCAATAAAGAAAATCGGCCTACTAAAACCATTGAAAAATATAAAATAAATACATTATCTAAATATAAAAAAGTACCAGAAGAGTTGTTTAGTGCTACAAAAGAAGATATTGGAAAATTTATAGGTGCTTATTTTTCTTGTGATGGTTGGACACAACCAAACATTGTTTCGATTGTTTTTTGTAGTGCAAGTAAAGAATTAGTTAAAGGTGTACAGAGTTTGTTACTTCATTTGGGAATTGTATCAATTTTAAGTAAAGATAAAAAGCCAAAATGTAATGGAAAAACATTTGAAGCTTATTGGCTTAGTGTTTCGGGTATAAATATGATTAAAAGATTTTATAATAGTGTTCCTATATATCATGAAATTAAAAAAGAAAAAATAAGAAAATGGATAGAGGATAATAAAGATATAAAAGTTAATAGCAATATAGATTTAATTCCTAATGGATGGGAAGAGCAATTAAACAGCAATATATGGAGTTTAGATCATAAGAATAGACAAGAAGGAAAAAGTCATCTTAGATATTGTAAATATAAATCTGGAACAAATAGAGAAAAGGTTAGGGCTTTTGCAGAACAAGATAATAGTGATAAAGTAAAGAATTTGTGCAAAGAACATATTTTATGGGATGAAATTAATAGTATAGAATATGAAGGAGTCAAGAGTACATTTAATATAGAAGTAGAAAACACCCATAATTATGTTTCTAATGATATTTTTAGTCATAATAGTGTTCAAGTAGTTATAGGAATTCCATTGTTTTGGCTTGGAGCTAATCCAGATGAAAGAATTAAGATTGTTTGTAATTCAGATTCTAATGCTAAAGGCAGAGTTAAATCGGTATCAAGGTATATTACTCAGGACAGAGATTTTAAAAGACTTTTTCCAGAAGTGGTTCCAGATGAAAATGAAAGTTGGACACAACATGAAATATTTATTAAACGATCTGAAGGAGCAATGTCTATTGACCCCAGTTTGCAAGCTAAAGGAGTATTTAGTACAGGAATTGGAGGAAGAGCAAGCAAATTGCTCTTTGATGATATAGTGGATAGAAGAAATGCAATAGAACAGCCTGGATTAAGGGAAAAGCTGCCATATACATTTCAAGATGTATGGATGTCCAGACTAGAGCCTGATGGGTTAGGAGCCTATATAGCTACTCCCTGGCATCAAGATGATAATACTCATATCATTATGAAAGATTCTAATTTTTGCACTTTAAAACAAACAATATCAAATGATTTTAAAAATATAAGAACAGAAATAATAAATACACCTGATGAAGACCATCCTATTCCTACAATGTATAGAAAAAGGTCTGATGCTTTGGGTTCTTTTGTTAATTTACCTTTATGGGAGGAGAAATGGAATAAAAAAGCATTAGTAAGAAAGTGTGGAACTACTGAATACTCGAAAAGGTCTTTTGAATTAGGTTTTAGGTTGAAGCCTCTTTCTGCTTCTGATATGACTTATCCTAGTTTTAATACTTGTATAGAATATGGAATATCTCCCAGTCAAATAGTAGACCATAAGAAGTGGTTGTTTTATACAGGAGTAGATTTATCATCTAAGAAAAGACCGGGAAATATTATATTTACATTAGGATTTAATCCCATAAATAAAATGAAAATTCCAGTAGAAATAAGAAAGGGACTTTGGACAAGTCCTCAAGTTGCAAAGCAATTAGCAGAAGTAAACAGGATTTATAATCCTGATGTTATTATGGTTGAAACAAATGCTATGCAGACAGCAATAGTAGAATGGATTCAAGAATGTTCAAATGAATACATATTTTGGGATAGAGTTAGTTCATATCAAACACAAGGAAATATTAAAAGATCAGAAACTGGATTGCCTAGATTAGAGACAGAGTTTTCAAATCACAGTTGGAGAATATTGTTAGAGGAAAAACATACAGCAGAATGTGATTGTGGGTTCTGTACTTGGATATCAGAAATGAGCAGTTATCCACATAGTTCTGATACTGACTGTGTTATGGCTTGTTGGTTTGCTGCTGAAGCTTGTAGAGAAGGTGTATTAGAAGAATTTTATGAAGATTATCAAGAACCAAATGTAGAAGGTGAATTTAGTTTTTAAATAGAGGAAGAATAAATGGATAGAAAACCAATTTTATTAAGTAAAAATTCATGTGCTATTATTTTATTATTTACCAGACATGATGAATTATTTGATGTTATGTCTGGTGTTTATAATAATATGAATGATAGAGAAGCTAGTAAATTAGCAGCACAAGAGTTTATAAGTCAATTAGAGGGCAGATGGAATATTGTATTTATGAAAGAATTAAAAAAACAGATAGATATTAAGATAAAAGAAAATAAAAAAAGGATAGATAAATTATGAATTTTATTGAATTAGATAATGATACAATTTATCAACAAAAAGAATTTGAAAAAACAAGAGTAAGAATTGAAAAAGAAATAATGAAAGCTTCTGCTATTCCTGAATATTGTATATCAGAGAAGAATACTAGTACAATGGTTGAAATGTTTTATATTAATTATGATATAATATATAATATTTTTAAAAAGGAGGTGAGTATATAAATGAGTGAGGAATTAATTGCTGAGATTGTAGCAACATGTTTGGGGTTAGCAATAACTGTTTTAGGAGTTAAGTATAAAAAAATTAAGGCTTTGTTAAAAAAGATTATTGATGCTGCTAAAGATGATAAATTTACAGCAGAAGAAGTGCAAGATATAGCTTTAGATATAAAAGGATTATTTTAATTATGAAATTAAAGATTAGAAATTGGATTAAGAAAATATTTCAGTTATATGATATAACAGATTTAACAATAAATACTCATTGTGGCATTTGTGGTAAAAGTATGCCAAATACAATTTCAGAAAAGGGTATTGAGTGGAGTATATGTATTAACTGTTTAGGAATTTGGGTTAATAGTGGAGGAATATAAGCAAACCAATGAAAGGAGTTGAAGTATGAATTGTTTAAAATTATTAAAAACTACTTACAAACAAAAGAATTAGAACAAGAGTATAGATTAAAAACATTAGAGGCTGCTACACAACAGTTAGATGAAGCAGCAAAATTTGCAAGAGCTGATGCAGATGCTTCTAATTGGAGTGATATTACTGGTATTCAAAATACCGAAGGAGGTGAGCTTTCAGAAGATAATTTAGATGATTCAAGGAAACAATCTAGAATTTTTGCAAGATATAATCCACATGCAAGAGCCATTATAAGAAATTTATGTAAGTTTATTATAGGAAAGGGAGTTACGTTTGCTCCAAAATTTGATTCAGAACCAACAGCAAAAGAATTAAAGGATGTTATTAATTATTGGAACAAATGGGTTAAGCATGAAGGATTTTTAAGAAAACAAAAAGAGTGTGCTAGAAGATTAACAAGAGATGGAGAGTTCTTTTTAAGATTTTTTGAAGATAAAAGAAACGGAATTCCAAGAATAAGATTTATGGAGCCTAGTTTAGTTACAAATCCAGAAAAATATAAAGATGGTGTGTTAGTAGGAACAGCTCTTAGAGGAAATCTTACTTATGGAATTGAAACATCTAGAAAAGATATTGAAAATGTTTTTTCTTATTATTATATTACAGGAGATAAAGCAGAGGATTTTTCTAGAATTCCAGCAAAACAAGTAATACATAAAAAATTATTTGCTGATTCTAATAGAAAAAGAGGCATACCTTTTTTAGAAACAATGCTTTATGATTTAAAATCTTATAGAGAATGGTTAAAGGACAGAGTAATACTGAATAAAATTAGAACTTCTATTGCTTTGGTTCGAGAAGTAGAACCCACTATGGGTAATAATGCTCAAATTAAATCTTTAAGAGATGCAAATAAAACAGAAGGTAATAGATGGGAAACTAGTAAACAACAAATGATTAAGCCTGGAACAGTATTAACTGCAAAGGGTGTGAAATATAAATTTTTATCTCCTGAATTGGATGCTAGAGATAGTGCAGCAGATGGCAGAGGTATTCTTTTAACAATAGCAGCAGGAGCAGGACTTCCTGAATATATGGTAACATCTGATTCATCTAATGCAAATTATAGCAGTACAATGGTTGCTGAATCTCCAGGAGTACGGGAGTTTGAAGATTTAATGGATGAATTAAGAGATGCTTTTATTGATATTTGGGATAGAGTTATATTTAGTGGAATGGCTTATGGAGATTTAAATATTTCAAAAAATAATATTCCTACTGCTGAACTTACTTTTCCTGTTGTTATTAGTAGAGACATTAAGAAGGAATCTGATGCATTTACAGCTTATAATATAGGTGGTATTTTATCTAAGAAAACTATTCGATCAAAAATAGGAGTAGATGATACAGTTGAAACAGATAATCTTAGAACAGAAAGAGAAGCAGAAATGGAATGGGAAAGTAAAATTGATGTTGATGGTACAGGATCAGTAGAACCAGATGATGAATAGGGGATAAATATGAAAAAGATAAATGAAATATTCTTTAATAAATATTCTGGTTGGATAAAGGAAAGAATAGATAGGATAGATGGATTTGAACTTATTTTTATTCCAGAAACTCCTAATAAAATAGTAGTAGAAGCAATAAAGGATATGATAGCTGAAGATAATAGACAAGAATATATTTCTGGGCACTGTTAAATGGCTAAAGACGTAAACACTAAGATAGCAGATAGAATGTTAAGACACCAGCACTTCATTCAAAATTATGAGAATGGAGTGTTGAAAAATGAAATACTTCCCATATTGGTTAAAGCTAAGAAAGATATGGTGAGAAAGTTCAATGCTTTTGGTAAGAGAATAGGAAGAGATAATTTATCTGATCTCACAAAAGCAGAAAGAGCTTTATTAGGACAAAAAATAAAAGAATTAGAGTTAATTATTAAAAAAGCTACTGAAAAGATAGATAAAACACTAACCAAGAATTTAAGTAATTTTAGTAAATCAGAAGAAAGAACATATTTAAGTATATTAACTGATGCTATGCCGATAGATATAGCATTTAATACTTTATCTTTGGAACAACTTGAAAATATAATAGATCAGCCATTAGGTGGGAAGAAGTATTCAGCCAGATTAAAAGTCATTTATAAAGAATCAGCGGCTTTGATAAATAATGAGATAACAAAAGGAATCATAGCTGGTGAAAGTATTAGTAAAGTTAAGAGCAGAATAATGGGAGTGGGTAGGGGAGTACAAGGAAAATTAGGCAGAATAATAACTTATAGAGCTGAAATGATAGCTAGGTCTGAAATATTACGAGTTTCCAATGCTGTCAGTGATAGAATATATGCTGCTAATAAAGATGTGATTAAAGGTGTTGAATGGTTAGCAACACTGGACTATCGTACCTGCCCAGAATGTATTCCACTTGATGGAGCATTTTATGATTTTAGTAAAGGAGAAAGACCACCAGAACGTCCAATTCATCCACTATGTTTTGCAGATAAACAAATTACTATTTATACTTCTAAAGGTTTAAAACAAATAGGAGATATAAAAGTTGGGGATTTGGTGCTTACTCATAAAGGAAGATTTAGAAAAGTTACAAATTTAATAAGAACTTCAAGATATAATGGTGATACGATAACAATAAATATTAAAAATAATTATAAGTTTAGAAATAGAGATAAGGGAAAGTTGTTTAGTCTGCCTTCTATTACTCCTAATCATCCTATTTTAATAAATGGTAAATGGAAAGAAGCTAGTGAAATAGTTAAAGGTAATAAAATTACAGTTTCAGCTAAATATTGTAAAGAGTGCAATAATAAATATCCTTTAATTAATGTTAGTAAAACTGGTAGTAAAGAATCAGGTGATTATTGTAGTAATAGTTGTGTTAGTAAAGTTATTACTAGAAGACAGTGGAGTGATCCTAATCATAGAAAAAATATGAGTAAAAAGATAAGTAAATGGAATGTAGAAAGAATGGCTAAAATGTCTATTGAAGAAAAACGAAAGATAACAAGCAAAGCAAGAAAAGAATCTTTAAAATTATTTGATAAAAATATTCATCCATTTCAAACAAATCCACAATTTGGAGAAAATAATCCAGCTAAAAGATTAGAAGTTAGAAAGATTATAAGTGAAGGTAAGATAGGTATTAAAAATCCTATGCATAAATCAAAGCATTCTAAAGAGTATTGGAAAGAAAATTCTGAGATGAGAAAACAATATTATATAGATAATCCAGAGAAGCATCCTAATCGTATTTTAGGAAAAAAATGGAGAAAAGGAAAAACTAATATAGAACAAAAAATGGGGAATGAATTAAGAAATAGAAGAATAGAAGCTACATTTAATTGTAAAGTAGGAAGATATTGGATAGATTGGGGAATTGAAGATTTAAAGATTGGTATTGAGTGTGATGGAGAATATTGGCATAGAAACAGTAAAGAAAGTGATATAAAGAGAGATAATAAAATAGAAAAGGAGGGTTGGACAATATTAAGATTTGGTGAGAAAAGGATATTAGCAAGTGTAGAGAATTGTGTAGATGAAGTAGAGAGATTGATTTCTAATCATTCTGGTAAATATAGTACTATGGAATTAGAAGTAGAGAGTGTAAAAAGAACAACTTTAAAAAAAGCTAGAATGTTATATAATTTTTCAGTGGAAGAGGATGAAAGTTATATAGCAAAAGGAGTAATAGTCCACAACTGCCGCTGCGTTGTGGTTCCAATCACTAAATCATGGGAAGAATTAAGCTTTGATAATAAAATGGCAAAGCAGCTAGATAAATTAAGTCCTGGTGCAAGAGCTTCTATGACTGGATATGTTCCAGACACTATGAAGTATCCAGAGTGGTTTGCTGGACAACCAGTAACATTTCAAAAAAGAGTGTTAGGTAATAGCAGATATAAGTTATACAGGAAAAATAATTTCACAATAAATCAAATGATTACAAGTGGGAGATGGACAACATTAGTAGATTTAGAAAGATTATCAAAATAAAGCTTGACATTTAATAAAATCTTTATTATAATAGAAATATAGAATGAAATAATTTATAATAAAGGAGAATATTATGAAAGTAAATTGGAAGACAGTAGAAGATATAATTTATGATCGAATAAAAAGAGAAGGAAGCAAAGTTATTGTTGATTTAATGAATGCTTGGAAAGAAAAACATGGAAGCAGAGAGTATTTAAAACGAGCTTATATAATGTCTTTAGCAGTATGGAGAGTTAGACAAGAGATGAAGATCCAAATTTATCATAGTTTTAATACTTGTGGATTATGTATTTATCAAGGTCAAACAGGTGATAAATTTAGACCTGAACTGTGTGTAGGATGTAGATTAAGGAGGTCTAATAAAGTAAAGCCTTGTTGTAATGAATTTTATTCGCATTATTACAGTCCTTCTAGTTCTGCTGCATTAGAGGTTTATAACAGGATTTTAAATGAATATAATATAGAGTTTGCAGAAGAAATTAAAGAAGAGAATAATGTGGGAAAAACTCAAAAAACTGAACAATCTTTAAATTGTATACATTGTATAGCAAAATTAGAATTACTTTTAGATAATCAAAAGTTAAAAAATAAATTAGAAGAAATAAAAAACATTATTAACAAAAAGGAGAAATAAAATGGGAAGAGGAAGAACAATAAAAAAGTATTTTACAAATTGGACATCAATTACAGCAGATTTAAGAGATGCAGAAATTAAAGATGTTGATTTAGCTAATGAGTGGCAGGAAGGATTTTTAAGAAGTAGAGAATTAGGATATTTAAATAAAAACTTTGCTTGGTTATTATTTAAGGCTCAATATTATCATGATAAGGTAAAGAAAGTTTGGACAGAAATAGATCCTATGGCTAGATATCCTAAAGAACAGATGAAATCAATGTTAAGTGAAGAAATTATAAGATTATTGTTTGAAACTTTAAAGTTTGACAGACTTAATTGTTCTGAGCATATATGTGCTATGAAAAAAGCATTGCATAATTTAGAGATTGAGATGTTTAAAGCTGAATGTGAAGCCAGAGAAATGCTTAATGAAAAGATTAAGAGCAAAGTTAAAACAGATGTGGTTCCTACTCAGAATATAGAAGAAATTAAAGTAGAAAATAATGAAGAAGAAATTGAACGAAGAAAGATACCTGTAGAAGATGCTAAACAAAGTTTAGAGGAATAATAATGATAGTTAAAATGATATTTGGCAGTCATTTGTATGGTACTGATACTGAAGAATCTGATTTAGATTATAAGGGCATATTTATGCCTTCTGTAGAGCAGATTTATTTGGGAAAGATACCTAAGAGTTATAATGAATCTACTAAAACTACAAGAGAAGAAGGTGCAAAGAACACAAAGGATGATGTAGAAACTGAGATGTATTCTCTACATTATTTTATTAAATTGGCTTGTGAAGGACAGACAGTGGCAATTGATATGTTACATGCTCCAGATAATATGATATTAGAATCAAGTGAGGTATGGGAAGAACTGGTAAAGAACAGAAATAAATTCTATACTAAGAATTTAAAAGCTTTTGTTAGTTATGCAAGAAAGCAAGCAGCAAAGTATGGAATTAAAGGCAGTAGATTAAATGAAGCCAAGATGGTAATGGATTATTTGGATAAATTTGATTGTGATATTAGATTGGAAAAAATATGGGGTTGTCTACCTACAGGAGAGCATGTAAGATTTATAGAAGATAGTCCTAATGGAATTAAGCAGTATCAAGTATGTGGTAAAATTATTCAAGAGACTTGTCAAGTAAACTATGCTTATTATATAGTAAAACAGTTTTATAAAAATTATGGCAGAAGAGCAGAATTGGCAGCTAGAAATTGTGGGATAGACTTTAAGGCTGTATCTCATGCCATTAGAGCAGCATTTCAAGTAAAAGAGATTCTAACAAAAGGAACCATAGTATTTCCTTTAGAGAAGGCTTCATTTTTAAGAGATGTTAAGTTGGGAAAATTAGATTATGTAAAAGAAGTAAGCCCTGTATTAGAAAATTTAATGAATGAAGTTGAAGAGTTATCAAAGAATAGCAAATTACCAGAAAAGACAGATAGAAGTTATTGGGATAAATTTCTTTTTGATACTATTGATAAACAACTAATATATGAGGCAAAGTATTGTTAATTTTAATAGAGAGGCAGTAAAATGAAAAAAAGAGAAATAATAGCATGTAAGAAAAGAGCCTTAAAAAAATGGAGAAAAGATGTACCAGATGCAGTAAGTGAATTAGATAAAATTATATACAATAAAATGTGTGGTTATTGTGAATTAAGTAATAAAATTTCTGGAAATAAGGGCTGGCCAAAATTGCATGATTGTAAAAAATGCAACATGTATAGTGCTGTTTGTTTAGGTGTGAATACAATAATGAGTAAAATAGGAGATTGTTTAGAAAAATTAGATGGTCTTGTAATGGAAGTAGAAGCTGAAATATTTGAGGATATAGATAATACTTAATTAGACTAGTATAAAAAAGGAGATAGTAAAATGAAAAAGTTAATGTTTTGTTTGTGTATTATCTTTTGCATTTGAAATAGGAGATTGGGTTGAAACAACACCGGCTTATGTAAAGTCGTTGAAAACATATTTTAGAGGAAAAGTAGTAAGTAAAGATGAATTTTATAGTACAGGAACAGTTTATAAAATAAGAGATGTAAATGAAACAGAAACTTTGCATGAAATGTGGTTACAAAAGATTAATATGAATAATCTTTCTTGGTCGAAAAAATGTAATTATGAAGGAACTATTATAAAAATAGAAGAGATTATTTGGAAATATCCATTAAATTGTTGGGGTGGGATTTGTTATTATAGTGATTTAGCAGCATTTAAAAGAGGGCTTATTTTAGATATTGAAAGAGAGTTAATAAATAATGCTAGATAACATAGATATTCTATTTGAATATTTAGAAAAATTAGAGGGTGTTACACAAAGAGAAGATTATCATCCAGAAGGAGATGCTTTTAATCATTCTTTACAGGTTCTGTATCATGCATTCAGAGAAACTAAAAATTTAGATTTAACACTTGCTGCTATGTTACATGATATAGGTAAAGCAGAGAATACATTAGGACATGATAAAATAGCAGTAGAAAATTTAAAAGACTATGTAAGTGTTAAAACTCTATGGTTGATAGAGCATCATATCAGAGTGAAGATGTTATTAAATGGAGAAATGAAAAAACTATCTAAAGTAAAGGCTTTGATTGAGCATCCCTGGTTTCCAGAACTGATTCTTTTAAATAGATGGGATCAAATGGGTAGAAATCCTCATAGAGTAATTAAATATGATAAAGAGCATATTGTTAGTAGATTGTATAAATGCATAGAGAATCATTTTAAGAAGGAGAATTAAATGAAAGAGTATACTAAAACAAGGAATTGTAATTGGTGCAAAGAAGAATATAAAACATCAGGATATGATCATGCTACAGGTTTTAGTATTCTTTTCATTACTAGTCCTTGGTGGAAACATATTTGGTGCTCAGAATTATGTTACATAAAAGGATATGGAAAACTTATGAACACTGTAAAATCAGTAGGAAATAAGTGTGCTGAGTATATAGATAAAATAAGAATTAATGCTATAAAAGAAAGCTGTTAAATGATATACGTCACTGCTGATACTCATTTTTCTCACAGAAATATCATCTTATATTGTAACAGACCATTTCAATTTACAGAAGAGATGAATGAAGCAATGATAGAAAGATGGAATAGTAGAGTAACAGATAGGGATACAGTATATCATTTAGGAGATTTTGGATGGTTGAAAAATAGAACTAGAATAGGTATAGAGGGAATATTAATTAGATTAAATGGAAAGAAGTATTTATGTAGAGGTAATCATGATTTAAGATTAATTAAAGAATTCTCTGAGTTTTTTGAAGATATACAAGAATCATATATGTTAAAGTATAATCATAAGAAGTATTTTCTTTCTCATTATTTACATTATGTATGGCCAGAATCACATTTTGGAATACGACATTTATTTGGTCATAGTCATGGAAGGATTAATGATATAGCTGAAAAGCATGGAAAGTGTTTAGATGTGGGAGTAGATAATAATAATTTTTATCCTTTTAGTATAGATGAAATAGAAGAGATTATGAAAACAAGACCTAAGAACTTTAACGAAAAATAAGGAGAAGTAAATGGATGATGTTAAAAAAAGAATGAAAAAAGTCCACGATATTGTAGATATATTAGAAGATGAATCAAATGAAGAAGCACAAAGAATATTTGTTGTAGTTTTGGGAATATTAGGAGTTACTTTTGGAGCAGAAAATAAAACAAAAGAATTTGATTCAGGAGTACATTAATTAAGAAAGGCAATCTATGGATAAAAAAGCAGTTCCTGGTAGTTGTTATATTTGTAATACTGATATGAATAATAAAGATAGATATGCTGTAATACTTCCATCTTTAGATAGTTGTGCTATGTGTGTTCCAAAAGTAGTAAAGACTAATAAATTTGATGCTGAAACAGAATTAGTAATATATAAAATAATACATAAAATTTCAGAGTTTCCTAAATTTGTAGATAGAGAAAGGTGTATATGTGAAACATGTTTAGTTGCTGCTTCTGTAGAGGAGGTTTTGCATTTTTATAAAGGTAAAATTACTGATCATTTACAGAGTGTTGTTAGTGAAGGACATGGAAGTTTAGGAGTTGGAGAAGGTGTAAGTTTAGGAGAAGAATATTTAAAAGAACTCAATAATATGGAAGAAGAATGACTTTATCATTAATAGTAACTATAAAATGTAAGTGGTGTGGGATTGATTTAGATAGACGCAGTATGACTCAGGCTGTCTATTTTTGCAATAAAGATCATAGGAAAAGGTGGAGAA
>SDBT01002465.1_pt1 | contig 32701 bp, 26 predicted proteins | sample 2277101 | NCBI WGS metagenome assembly SDBT01 (sample SAMN10404973, study PRJNA504765) | marine sediment metagenome | isolation source: marine sediment core GS10_PC15, 103 cmbsf | place: Arctic Ocean: Southern Knipovich Ridge | collected 2010 | reverse complement strand
AGGCCTCAGCCCGGAAGAATTTCCTTTTCCCCAAAAACTGAATTACATTTCTGTCGAAAGAACTTCTACTATTCTTGAAAAAATCATCCTGGGATCTCAAACCATCATAGATAAATATCCAGAACTCGATCACCTTATTTTCTGCACAGGTGATGTTCCAGGAATTTCTACAGATTCTATTAACGACTTTTTCTTGGAACTCGATCAGAAACATGATGCAGATGTTTTGTTAAGCGCCGTACCTGAAGAAATCACATCTCAAGAATTTCCAGAGCACGGGCGAATAGTTGGACGATTCAAGGATCTATCCATCATTATTGGTGAGATGGTGGCTTTGAAACATACAATCATCTCTCCTCTGGTGGTTGAGATTAACCAACTTACTGAACTAAGAAGTCAATTCGTCCACCTGTCTGACACAGCAAAACGTATGCTAGTAATGCGATATCTGGCACCAAAGCCGCGCTTGTGGATCTTGATTATAAAATACTTGCTTGGAATTTTATCCATAAAGGAGGTTGAGATAATTCTCTCCCGGGTTTACGGTATGAAATTGAAAATTACCATCATTTCTGATCCAGGCATTGGTATGGATATGGATTTGCCGGAAGATTATCAGAAATTATCTGATTATGTTTTAAAGACAAAAATCCAGGCTGTCTGACAGAGTAATACTGATTTATCAGTAGAGTATTCATATCTGTCCACTTTTCTCCTGGAAAACGGGAATCAAATCTAAATGGATGAATGATATACAGGATTAGAATGACATTCTTCATTTTATATATGTTCTCGCCTATTTTGCGACCTTCGGTTGATTGACAAGAGAATCACACCACGTTAAAATCCAAATACAACATAACACCACAACAACGATTTTCTCATAGAGATCCGAACAGCTGAACCGGAGTGTTTTTCCAAGGTTCAGAGGGCTAAATTACCATCACCACAACCGCCCCTCAGTCCCTGAGAATGGGCGGTTGTCTGCTTAAGGCTATAACACAATTCGGATGGGTCCAAGCTCAGTAAACATGGCAGGCCCAAGGATTCAAGGATCAGATTGATTGCCCAATCGTTTCTGGAAAGTTACAAATTGACGTAGAATTTATTGGCGCATAAAATTAACACAATATTGGTGGATCAGGGAGATTTCTCAATGTCACGTACACCGAATCAGACCAATTCCATGGATAATCCAGTTGGAGCCGTAATGGTTGTGGGTGGGGGAATTGCTGGAATGCAGGCTTCTCTTGATCTGGCAGATCAGGGATACAAAGTATATCTGATTGAAAAAGAAACAGCCATCGGCGGGAAAATGGCGCAGCTTGATAAAACATTCCCGACCAATGACTGTGCCATGTGTACGATTTCTCCCAAATTAGTAGAGGCAGGACGACATCCCAATATTGAAATTCTAACTGGATCGGAGGTTGTGGATGTGACCGGGCAGGCGGGTGATTTTTCAGCCAGGATCAAGACCAAACCCCGTTATATCAGCCTGGAAGATTGCGTGGCTTGTAACGACTGCGTGGATGTATGTCCTGTTATTGTTCCTGATATATTTAACGAAGGATTGATTGGACGCCAGGCAGTCTACAAACAATATCCTCAGGCAATACCCAACGCTTATGCTATTACAAAAGCCGGTATCGCTCCCTGCCGGGATGCCTGTCCCGCAGGCCAGAGAGCCCAGGGATATATCGCTCTGATCCGAGATGGCCGCTGGGAAGATGCTTACCGGGTCATTAAAATGGATAACCCTTTCCCGGCCATCTGTGGAAGGATTTGCAATCATCGCTGTGAAACTGCCTGCAACCGCGGAAATTTTGATGAGTCCATTAATATCCGGGCTCTTAAAAGATTTATTACTGACAAGATCTATGAAACACCCAGAACGGAAATCACCCCGGTTGAAATCCTTTATCCAGAAAACCGCGTAGCAATTATTGGCGCAGGTCCCTGCGGCTTGACCGCCGCCCAGGATCTAATTCAAAATGGTTATCCTGTGACTGTTTTCGAAGCCATGCCCGTTGCAGGAGGTATGCTACGGCTGGGCGTCCCTGAATACCGCTTACCAACTGATGTCATTGAACGCGAAGTCCAGGACATCGTCGATCTGGGTCTAGACTTAAAGCTCAATCACCGGGTTGATGACCTGGATAAACTTTTTGAAGATGGATTCAAAGCAGTATTGATAGCTGTAGGAGCTCACGAAGGCATCCGACTGCCAATTCCCGGAGCCAATTTTGAGGGTGTAATCATAAACACCCGGTTTTTAAGAGATGTCCGACTTGGCAAATATCAGGTTGATAAAGAAAATGATGCTCCCCCGCTGGGAGATCGAGTATTAGTTCTGGGAGGAGGAAATGTAGCCATTGACTGTGCCCGGACAGCTATCCGCCTCGGTAAAGAAGTTCATCTGGCGTGCCTGGAAAGCCGAACTGAAATGCCCTCCCACGATTGGGAGATAGAAGCGGCAATCGAGGAAGGCGTCAAGGTTTATCCCAGCCAATCATTCGAGCGCATCTTGGGAACTGAGGATGGTAGAGTAACAGGGATGGAGCTGATGGATGTCGCCAGCTTTAACTTTGACGAAAGCGGTGGTTTGCATGTAGAAAAAGTTCCTGGCTCCAATCATGAAATTCTCTGTGATACTGTAATATTCTCAGTTGGCCAGCGGGCAGGATTGGCATTCATCCCCGATGATGCCGGAGTTGGAATCACCAAAAAACAAACTATCGCAATTAATCCCAATACCCTGGCAGCTACCCGGGAAGGGGTTTTCGCGGCAGGCGACAGTGTTTCTGGCACTTCATTTGTGATCGAGTCTGTTGATAGCGGACATAGAGTTGCCAATTCCATCACCCGCTTTCTCCAGGGAGAGGAGCTGGAACCCCCCCCCGGACCCAACCTACCCGTTGTAAATCTCAGCGACCAGGAACTTCGGGAACGAGCTTCCCGGGGTGAAATTTCTCCCCAGCCCAGAGTCCAGCTCCCGGAATTATCTGTCGCTGACCGTGTATCAAGTTTTGCTGAAGTCGAAATCGGTTATGACGAAGATAGTGCCAGAGCTGAAGCTGCCCGATGCCTCGCCTGCGGAATTTGTTCAGAATGTATGTCCTGTGTATTTGCCTGCGGGAAAAATGCCATCCATCATGATATGGTGGGATCAGAAAGCAAACTCAATATCGGAGCGATTATTCTTGCTCCAGGATACCAGACCTATCAGGCAGAGCTTTCCGAGGAATATGGCTTTGGGAGATTCCCCAATGTGGTAACGTCCCTGCAATATGAACGTTTACTATCTGCCAGTGGACCTACCGGCGGGCATGTCAGACGACCATCAGACGAAACCAGTCCCAAACGCATTGCCTTCTTGCAATGTATAGGCAGCCGTGATCAAAATCATGATTACTGCTCGGCAGTTTGCTGCATGTATGCCGCCAAAGAAGCCATGATGACCATTGAACATGCCCGGGCTGAAGAACGAACAAATCCCGGCAGTGGTGACGTTCACTGCCAGGTATTCTTTATAGATTCCCGGGCTTACAGCAAGGGTTACGAAGAATATTACCGGCGCGCAGAAGAAAAGTACGGAGTTGAATATACTCGCTGCAGAATCAGTGAGGTAAAACAAAATCCTGATAATCACAACTTGATCCTTACCTACAGCTCTCCCTATGAAAACCAGGCGATACCAATCCAGGAAGAATTTGACATGGTGGTGTTGTCAGTTGGTATGGAAATTTCAGATTCCGTCCAGGATCTTGGCCGGCAATTGGGAATCGAGCTGGATGAATATGGTTTTTGCCACACCACCTTGTTTGATCCCCTGCAGACCTCAAGAGAAGGACTCTATGTAGCCGGACCCTTCCGGGAACCCAAGGATATCCCCGAAACTGTCGTGGAAGCCAGTGGAGCGGCCGCCAAAGCTGCCAAGCTGCTCTCACCAGCCCGCCACAGCCTGGCGGTAAAAAAGGAATATCCCGTAGAAAGGTCAGTATCTGATGAGGATACCCGCATAGGAGTTTTTATTTGTCACTGCGGGACCAATATCGGTGGATATCTGGATGTGCCCCAGGTGGCTGAGTATGCAAAAACCCTCCCCAATGTGGTCTATGCGGAAGACAATCTTTATACCTGCTCCCAGGATACTGTGGCCCATATTATAGAAACCACCATAGAGCTGGGCCTGAATCGAGTTGTAGTATCCTCCTGCACCCCCATTACCCATGAGCCGCTTTTCCAGGATGCCATCAAGCAAGCTGGATTAAATCCTCACCTTTTTGAAATGGCAAATATCCGCAATCAATGCTCCTGGGTTCATTCCAACGACTGGGATGGCGCCACTATTAAAGCAAAAACACTGACCAGAATGGCTGTTGCCAGAGCAGATAAGCTGCACTCGTTGGAAATCTCTGAAGTGCCTGTCCTTCCTGAGGCCCTGATCATCGGCGGGGGTGCTGCCGGCATGCATTCAGCCCTGAACCTGGCTGATCAAGGTTATCCAGTTCACCTGGTCGAGCGAAAGGAAAAATTGGGCGGTAATTTGAATAATCTGCATTTTTTCCCTTCTACCAAAGGATCACCAGCACCTGCAACACCCCAGGATTACTTGAGCAGCCTGGTTGACCAGATTCAGAATCATCCGCAGATCACTACTTACCTCAAAACAGAGCTCCTGGAAACCGAGGGGTTTAAAGGTAACTTTAGCTCAACCGTTCAGAATGGAAGTAAAGTCACATCTATCAAACATGGTGTAATTATCATTGCCACCGGTGGTGTTGAATACAAGGGCCAAGAATATCACTATGGAGAATCTTCCAGGATCAAGACCCAACTGGAATTTGAAGAACATCTGGCATCTGGTGACGACCTGCCTGAACGTGTGACCATGATCCAATGTGTGGGTCCATCTGAGCAGTACTGCAGCCGAATTTGCTGCACCACTGCCATAAAAAACGCTCTGAAGCTGAAAGAACTAAAACCAGAGTCTGAAATCACCATTCTCTACCGCGATATCCGCACCTATGGGTTTAAAGAACGCCTTTACACTGAAGCCCGGGAGGCTGGTATTAGATTTATTCATTTTGAATTTGACCAGAAACCATCCGTCGAGCTCGCTGGTAATGGCAAAGCCGACCAGGTTGTCGACTTGAAAGTCTGGGAACCCATTCTCCAGCGGGAAATAGATCTCCCGGCTGATCTTTTGGTGCTCTCCACCCCGATCGTGCCCGATCCGGGAACACAAAACTTAGCAAACTTACTGAAATGCTCCACTGACATGGATGGTTTTTTTATGGAAGCCCATGTTAAATTACGCCCGGTAGATTTTTCTACGGAAGGAATTTTTATGGCTGGCATGGCTCATTATCCAAAATTCCTTGATGAGAGCATCGCCCAGGCCGAAGCCGCAGCCTCGAGGGCCTCCCGGGTTTTGTCTCAGGATAAGATTCTCACTAATGCCAAAATTGCCCATGTAGATACTGAAATGTGCGTCGGCTGTTTGACCTGTGTCAGAATCTGTCCCTATAATGTGCCAAAAATCTCCAGCACAATCGATGGCGTAGGTGGAATTGTGGGTGCCGCGTTTATTGAAGCTGCCATCTGCCATGGCTGCGGATCCTGCGCTGCAGAATGCCCTGCCCAAGCTATCCAGATCCTTCACAGCACAGATATCCAAACACTCGAAAAAATAAACGCCTTATTGGTTCAGATCGAAAATCAGTAGTCTGGAAAAAATATGGAAGAAAAATTTACCCCCGAGATCATCGCTTTTTGTTGCCATTACTGTGCCTATGCCGCTGCAGATTTGGCTGGTTCGATGCGCCTTAATTATCCAGCCTCTGTTAAAGTTATAGAAATGCCTTGTACTGGCAAGGTGGACCCAATCTACATTCTGCAGGCACTTGAGGATGGGGCTGATGGAGTGCTGGTGGCAGGTTGACTGCCCGGCGACTGCCATTACCTGGAAGGTAATTTGCAAGCTAAACGAAGAATTGATTTCCTGAAACAAAGACTAGAGGAAATCGGGTTGGAAGGCAGCCGGATAAAAATGGTTAATGTTTCCGCAGCCATGGGTGGTCAATTTGCCCTCGAAGCTGGCCAGATGACTGAAGAAATACAAAACCTGGGACCAAATCCATTAAAAAGTACTAAGAACTGACCCTTCAGGCTGAAAAACATTACTAACAGCTAATTACAGCGTGATTAAGTGCAACCAATAGTAAAGTAAAATATTCAAGTAAACTTGTATTTACAAATATATATGCTTAGCAATTATCGGTTTTTGAACTGCTAAGTTTTTAAGTAACAATTATTTATCGAGGAGAATTAGTATGATCACCGGCGAACAAAAATCTCTAGAGGAAATCCAAACTTTACTTGGAGATGCCGAAAAAGTACTGGTTGTCGGCTGCGGCACCTGCGTTACAGTTTGTTTTGCCGGCGGATCACGGGAAGCCCAAATTCTATCCTCATCACTGAGGATGGCTTCCAAAATTGCTGGCCATCCCCAGGCTGTCACAGATCTTACCGCTCAGCGCCAATGCGAGTGGGAATACCTGGATGAAATAGAAAAAGAGATCAAGGGCGCTGATATTGTGCTTTCCCTGGCCTGCGGAATTGGTGTTCAGGCAATTGCCGAACATTTCCCCGAAACCTGGGTTGTCCCTGGTCTCAATACAACCTTTTTAGGCTTACCAGTTGAACAGGGTGTCTGGGAAGAACGCTGCGCTGCTTGCGGGGATTGTATCCTGGGATTAACCGGGGGAATCTGTCCCATTGCCCGCTGCTCTAAAACTCTGCTGAATGGTCCCTGTGGGGGTTCGGAAGACGGACATTGTGAAATCGACCCGGATGTCCCCTGTGCCTGGCAGTTGATCTATGATCGCTTGACCAGCATGGGCAAACAGGAAACCTTGTTGGAGCTGCAGATGCCCAAAGACTGGCAAGTTTCCCGGGATGGCGGTCCCCGGAAGATTATTCGAGAAGATCTGAGATTGATTTCAGATGAAGCCTGAGCTGAGGAGAATCATTGATGAGTGTTAAAGATAACGGATACCTGGTAGGTTCTCAATTAGAAAAAATGCTCCGGGCTGGTCACTTCGTGGTTACAGGTGAGCTCGGTCCACCCCAGAGCGCTGACGCAAGTGTCATCAAGGAAAAAGCTGCCCTGCTGAAAGGTTTGGTTGACGCAGTCAATATCACCGATAACCAGACAGCGATTGTCAGAATGTCCAGCATCGGCGCAGGCGCGCTGGTGCTCAAGGAAGGACTGGAACCGATCATCCAAATGACCTGCCGGGACCGCAACCGCCTGGCAATTCAGAGTGATCTTCTGGGAGCTTATGCCCTGGGCATGCGAAACCTGCTCTGCCTGACAGGTGATCACCAGATTTTTGGCAACCACCCGACTGCGAAGAATGTTTATGACATGGACTCGCTGCAGATGGTCCATATGGTTGCTGAAATGAGGGATAATGCTGTATTTCAATGCGGCGACCCATTTAAAGGAACCACCGCCAGTTTCCTGATCGGTGCAGCTGCTGCGCCATTTGCAGACCCGGTAGATTTCAGGCCCTTACGGCTTGCCAAAAAAATAAAAGCTGGTGCGAATTTCATTCAGACCCAGCTTGTCTATGATGTCGATGAATTTGCCAAATATATGGAAAAGGTCAGGGATCTGGGAGTTCACAAAGAAGCCTTTATCCTGGCCGGTGTTGGCCCACTTAAAAGCCCGGGCATGGCCAAGTATATGAAAAATAATGTGCCTGGCATCCTGGTACCCTATGAAGTTATCGATCGCATGACTGAAGCCGGAAAAGAATGGGTCGGGAAAAAAGCTGCTGATCTGTCACCGGAAGAGAAAAAAGCCCGCTCCAAGGCCTGGCAAACGGAAGGCATTCAAGTTTGCATCGATCTGATTAAAGACATTAAGAAAATTGAAGGTGTGGCTGGGGTACACATTATGGCAATTGAATGGGAGGAAGCTGTTAAACCCATCGTTGAGGGTGCAGGACTTTATCCCCGGCCAGATGTAAATTAATGATATTTATTAGTGTAATTTCCTTGAGGTAATTCAATGTCAGAGGAAACCAAGATCACCGAAAAGCCCAGCATTGTCATCAGCGGAAATCTGGCAAAAAGAATCCAGGAAGAGATTGGAGAAAATGTCTATCTCTGTTATCAATGCGTAAAATGTACCTCCGGTTGTCCTGTTGCCAGTTATTTTGACTGGCAGCCCAATCAAATTATGCGGGCTGTCCAACTCGGGCAGGAAGATATTGCCCTGGAATCCAAGACACCCTGGTTATGCGCTTCCTGCTTGACCTGCACGACCCGCTGTCCCCAGGGATTGAATATCACAGCAATTATGGAATTCCTGACCCGGGAAAGCCTCGATAGGGGTTTTAAACCCAAGGTCCCCGGGACTAACCATTTCAACAAAGCTTTCATGAGGGAAATCAATTTGTGGGGACGTTCTTACGAACCTGGCTTGATGGCAGAGCTGATCATGCACAACCCCCGGTCAATAGTGGATGATTTCCAACTCTATTTGAAATTCTTCCAAAAGGGCAAAGTCAGTTTGCTGCCTCATCCGGCCAAATTCCCAAGTAAAAAACAAATCAAACCCATTCCTGGTGCGGCTGATACAGTTGCTTATTATCCTGGATGTTCCCTGGAAACCACAGCCACAGAATACAACCACTCCACTCTGGCTGTTTGCGAAGCCCTGGATTTTCCGCTGGCAGAACCTAAGGGCTGGATTTGCTGCGGAAGCTCCGCTGCTCACAGGGCCGATCCTGAAGCAGCTCTCCGCCTGCCTATGGAGAATCTGGCTCTGATTGAGCGCCATGGTTATAAAGAGGTAACCATGCCCTGTGCGGCTTGTTTTAACCGCCATAAAGCTGCCCAGTACGAAATCAGGGAGTTGCCAGACCATAAAGAATTTGTCGACCAGAAACTTGGTTATGAATATCAGGACCAGGTAAAAGTCAGCACCATGATTGAAGCCATTTACAATCATGTTGGACCGGAAAAATTGGCAGAAAAAACCAAAAATTCCCTGGAGGATCTGAAACTGGTTTGTTATTATGGATGTCTGCTAACCCGGCCGCCTGAAGTCACTGAAGCTGAGAATCCAGAATATCCCATGGATATGGATCACCTCATGGGTTCCCTGGGAGCAGAAGTTCTGGATTGGTCTTTCAAGACCACCTGCTGCGGCGCTGGCCACTCCCTTACCAGACCAGATATTGTGGTCGATCTAAGCGGATCCTTGATCCAGAATGCCATCGACCAGGGAGCTGATGCAATCGTGGTTGCCTGTCCCCTTTGCCACATGAACCTGGATGCCCGCCAATTCCAGATGGAGGTTGAGCGCCCTGTTCCAATTCTGTATTTCACTCAATTAATTGCGATTGCGCTGGATCTTCCTCCAAAAGCTGCTGCTCTTAACAAAAACATCGTTGATCCCAGACCATTATTGATAGAGAAAGGTCTGATAAAGCGTTAAAATCTTAATTACAAAGAAATTTCCAGCTTTGAGGGATCCATCCAGTGATGATCCCTCTTTTTTTTTCTAAAATGTCAAGTCAGCATTCCACAAGTCAGGTGATAAACGTATTAAGCTATTGAGTGGCAATTGACATGGTTATCTTCATGAATTAAACTTGTCTTCGAGGGAGAAGATATATCATACCCTTCCTCAAATATTCCTGCTAAAGAACTATTATTATCCTCCAGGGAGGTATCAGTGTACAAAAAACTATTTATCCCGGGTCCAACGCATGTAGATCAAGAAATACTTGAAGCCATGTCCATCCCCATGATCGGGCATCGAGATTCCCTTTATTCCGATTTACATGGCTCTGTGGTGACAAAGCTGAAGAAATTCCTCCAGACAGATGGTCATATTTATCTGTCAACCTCATCCTCCACAGGCATGATGGAAGGATCGATCCGCAATATCGTTAATAAAAAAGCCCTCATGACTGATTGCGGCGCTTTTTCCAAGCGCTGGGTGGAAATCGCCCAGTTGAATGGAAAAGAGACTGAAGTTATCAAAGTGGAGATGGGTCAGGCTACCACACCCCAAATGGTGGATGAATATCTTTCCAAAGGCGGTTTTGATGCTGTTTGCATCACCCACAATGAAACATCCACAGGTGTGATGAACCCCATCAAGGAAATTGGACAAATGGTGAAAGAAAAATACCCTGATGTCCTGGTTCTGGTGGATGCCGTCAGTTCCATGGCTGGAGCTGAGATACTGGTGGATGAATGGGGACTGGATGTGGTCCTGGCAGGCACGCAGAAAGCCTTTGCGCTTCCTCCCGGTTTGTGCGTGGTGACCGTAAGTGAGGCAGCCTTAAAACGATCAAGGGAAGTTGAGAACAAGGGTTTTTATTTCAATTTTGTAGAGTTAGAGAAAAAGGCCGTTAAAAATCAGACTCCTGCCACACCTGCTATCAGTCTCATCAATGCTCTCAATGTCCAGCTGGACCGGATATTTGCAGAGGGTGTGGATAACCGCTTACAGCGTCACCTGGATATGGCTGAACATGTTCGGAGCTGGGCCAGGGAAAAATTTGCTCTTTACAGTGATGAGAATTTTCTCTCCCCCACTGTGACCAATGTTCACAATACCCGGGAGATTGATGTCGTTGCCTTAAATGGTGAATTAGCTAAACGCGGTGCCATGTTATCCAACGGATATGGAGCACTCAAAGGTATCTGCTTCCGGATCGCGCATATGGGCGATTTACAGGTAACAGATCTGAAGTGGCTTACCGGCCAAATTGATGACATATTAGGCATCTGACTTATTCCAGTCATTTTCCATCTGGCAAATGACTATATAACAAACAGCGAGGAGCCATGAAAGTTCTAATTTGTGACGCCACCGATCCTAAAGCATTAAAGCTCATTGAAGAGGCTGGAATTGAAGTTGTCAATCAGCCAGATATCACTCCCGAAGAGCTCATTAAAGTCATCCCTGAATACCCCTGCATGGTGGTCAGAAGCCGCACCAAAGTAACCAAAGAGGTCATTGATGCAGGTACTGGGCTCAAGGCAATTGTCAGAGCAGGAGTGGGTCTGGACAATATTGATGTTGCCTATGCGAAAGAAAAAGGCGTACTGGTGCTTAACACACCCAGTGCATCCACCCAATCCGTAGCAGAGTTAACCATCGCCTATCTGATGGCTCTGGCCCGCAACCTACCCCTGATGACAGCCTCTATGAAAGCTGGTAAATGGGATAAGAAAAAATTTATTGGGGTCGAGGTTTCCGGGAAAACCCTGGGGCTGATCGGTTCCGGACGCATTGGAAAAGCAGTTGCAGACAAGGCCAGTGCCTTGGGTATGGACGTGATCGCATATGATCCCTACCTCACTGAACTGCCAGGAGTCCGCCTGGTGGACCTGGACGGTCTTTTTTCGGGAGCGGATTACATCAGCCTGCATGTTCCCCATACAGACGAAACCCACCATATTCTGGATGCCGCCGCTTTCGAGAAAATGAAATCCGGGGTCAGGATCATCAACTGCGGCAGGGGCGGCACCATTGATGAAGACGCCCTTGCAAACGCCATTGAAAATGGTAAAGTTGCCGGCGCTGCCCTGGATGTCTTCGCGGATGAACCCCTGACTGATTCCAGACTCTTCACTTTTGACCAGGTAATTGGATCACCCCACATTGGCGCTGGCACAGCTGAAGCCAAGGAAAGGGTTGGCCAGGTGGCTGCCCAGAAAGTGATAGAAACTTTGAAAGGATAAGGATATATTTGATGGCAACTATTAAACCGTTTAGAGGTATCCGCTATAACCAGGATAAAATCAGCAGCATGAATGATGTGATCAGCCAGCCTTATGATCGCGTCAGATATGGACTTCAGGACCAATATTACGAGCTGAGCGAATTTAATATCACCAGGATCATCAAAGGAAAGGAATACAAATCAGACTCGGAACAGGATTCAGTTTACACCCGGGCAAATGCTTTTCTAAACCAATGGCTTGCTGAGGGAGTGCTGGTTAAAGAGGATCAGCCTGCCTATTATGTCTATCACCAGACTTTTCCCCTGCCCTCGGGAGAGTCAATCACCAGGAAGGCTTTCATTTGCGCCTTTGAGCTCTCAGATTTTGAGGATGGTATCGTGTTGCCGCATGAAAAAACCCATGCCGGGCCAAAGATTGACAGGTTGAATTTAACCAGGGCCACTGAGACCTATTTCGGAAATATATTTATGTTATACCCGGATCGTGAAAACCGGATTGATTCGATCTTCGATTCAGCAATTAATCGATCACCTGATATTGAGGCCAAAGAATTATATGAAAAAGATGTGCTTCACCAGGTCTGGGTTGTAACTGATCCAATAATTATCCAGCAAGTCAGCCAGGAAATGGCGCCAAAATCCAATTTGATCATTGCTGATGGACATCACCGCTACGAAACTGCTCTCAATTACCGGGAAGAACTTAGAAAATCCCACCCCGATGCACCACCCAATGCCGGTTTTAATTACAGGATGGTAGCCATGGTCAGCCTGGACAATCCCGGCCTGACCATCCTGCCAACACACCGCTTGATCTTTGATTTCTCAGCTCTGACCGGGGATGAAATTCTCGCCAGGGCTGGAGATTATTTTGATATTAAAGAAGTTAATGGGCGGAAATCCCTGGAAAGTGATCTGGCATCAGCTGGAAACCAGATCGGCAGGATTGGTTTCGTACACCAGAACAGATCCCATATTTTAAGTTATAAATCACCAGGGATAATGAACGAGCTTGCACCGGACAGGCATCAGGCCTGGAGAGACCTTGATGTCAGTATCCTGCACAAACTTATCCTGGAGAAGATCATGGGAGTTGACCCGAAATCCATCGATAATCTTGAAAATATCAAATATCTCAGAGAACCGGATCTGGGTTACGACGAAGTTGATAAATCATCTGAAGCATTCCTGTTTATCCTGAATGCAACCCGGATTGACCAGGTTACAGCCTGCACCGAGGTCGGCGAAAAGATGCCCCAGAAATCCACAGATTTTTATCCTAAAATCATATCTGGTTTGGCAATGCTGCCTGTCCGTGTGGAAGAGATCCTGTAATTACGATTCCATTTAATAACAAAAGACCAGGTCAAAATCAGACCTGGTCTTTTTATTTTTAGGGATATTCGTTATTCTTCGCTGAAGTTCATCAAGATTAGATTTTTCAGGCAATCATCATAAGTCACCAGGTAAATTCTCTCAGATAACGGATCACCGACCAGGTTATAGAGCTGGATCCAGGCTTCAGCATCTGTAGCAGCAACTTCAGTTGCCAGGGTGATTTCAAACCCTCCTGGGCCGTAAGCCAGGTCAATGTCTGGTTCGGTTAATGGCATCACCATGTCTTCAAGCACAGCAGTCCCGTTGATGAAACCACCAGCTTTAATCACAATTTCTTTTTGAACCTGACCTTCCTTGTTAAACACCTGACCTGCCACACCCATCCAACTGCATCCATCCTCAGGATGTGTGAAATTAGCCAGATAAAAAGGATTCAACTGCTGAAGGGCATATGGCACGGCAGTTGGCGTAAACGTAGGTGTAGGAGTGTAAGTGTATGTTGGAGTGAAGGTAGATGTGCTGGTTGGTATCTGTGTGGGAGTACCGCTGGGCAAAAGGGTAGCGCTGGCTTCCTGAGTAGGAGAACTTGGAACCGCTGTACTGGTAGCCGTAAAACCCGGTTCAATTGTTTCATCTAGCTGAGTTGCCGGTAAATCAGTTGCTTCTACCTGGTCATTCGTTGAGGTAATTCCACTTTGAATAATTGTTATATCAGGTGTTCTGAATGTTATCGTAGAATCCAGGGGCGGTAATGTTGGGATTGCCCCACATGAGGACAGAAGCAAGACTATCAAGCTTCCGCAAATTACTTTTGCTGAATATCTCATAAAAACTCGCTTACTAGTTAGAATAAAAGAATCTTTTTTAACCATACATTCTTATAGTGCAAGTTTCTTGCCAGTATATATCGATTGTGAGAGTGATCGCCCTGAAAGGATTGACTACATTCCTGTATCAATGCTACAATCCATTCGATCATTTCCAGCACTTATCCGGAGTATTTGGATGGTTCCAGTAGGATCGAATCAAGAATTATCTGCCAGGCGGAAAACAGGATTCAGAAAATTGATCTCTGAGAACTCCTCTTATCCGCTGGCAACCATAACCTATCATGGACCCAGCCCCATCAGTGCCACTAAAATCATTGTGGGAATTTTAAAGTCAAAGGACCAGGAGCTGGTCATTCGATCCTGGACAGGGGATAATATAGCTGATAATGTAGAAATGGCCCGGGAAATTGCCAGGTTCATCAAAGAACACGATGTTGCCCGGGTTTTAACCAGTGAGTGGGTGCTCTCCTGTCCTCACCAAGAAGGGATTGATTATCCTGAGGGAGATCTCTGTCCCACCTGTCCGGATTGGCATTAGCTATTTACTATATTTTTTTTACTAGGATAAATTATGAAGAATATCATTCAATCCGTTAAAGGCACCCGGGATTTTTATCCTGCCGAAAAAGTCGTCAATACCTGGCTTTATCAGGCTATCAGGGAAGTTTCCGAATCATTTGGCTATCAGGAATTTGATGGTCCTTTCTTAGAAACAGTTGATCTATATGCCGCAAAATCAGGTGAGGAGCTGGTCAAAGAACAGTCATTTGTCTTTCCTGATAAAAATGATAACCTGATAGCTCTGCGGCCAGAACTTACACCATCCCTGGTCCGCATGATCGCCCAGAAACAGCAGCAGCTCTATTATCCACTGCGCTGGTGGTCTTTTGGACCATTCTGGCGGTATGAAAGCCCGCAAAAAGGCCGGGGCAGAGAATTCTTTCAGTGGAATGCGGATTTGTTAGGTGTGGACAGCCCGGAAGCCGATGCCGAAATGGCCGCCTTGATGGCAGGTCTGTTTCAAAAACTCGGCCTGAGATCAGACCAGGTAAAAGTTTTTGTGAACAACCGGCGCCTGATGGAAGCTGAATTAAAAGATTTGGGCCTGCCAGCCCATTTACAGGACAGTGTGTTCAAGCTGATCGATCGTCGGGATAAACTCGGTCAGGCGGATTGGCAAGCCTATGCCCTTGATTCAGGATTAAACCAGGATCAGTTCGAGGGTATCAAAGGGTTACTGGAGAATCTAGAGCTCTGGAAAAAATCCCCAGAGTTAACCAGGTTCATGGCAGCTGTTGAAGCTCTAGGGGTCGCAGACTACGTGGAATTTGCCCCCAGGATTATCAGGGGATTGGATTATTACACCGGCACCGTATTTGAAGCCCAGGCCATCGCCTCTGATGTGAGGCGGTCGATTGCCGGCGGCGGTCGATACGACAATTTACTGGAAGACGTTGGCGGGGAATCCCTACCCGGCGTTGGTTTCGCAATGGGCGATATGGTGATCGCTGTGGTCCTGGAGGAACTGGGGCTGCTCCCGGAAAATCGGGATAATTCCCCGGCCAGGGTGATGGTCACAGTTTTTGATGAGGAAAGCCAGCTGGCTGCCTACCAGCTCAGCGCAGAACTCCGTCGAGGGGGACTGGACATTTATTGCTACCCCACACCGGACAAATTAGGCAAACAATTTCGTCATGCAAGCAGGATCGGAGCCAGATTTGCCTTGATCCTCGGCCCTGATGAAATTAAGAATAATGAGGTTGCGGTAAAGGATCTAAACAGCCGGGAACAAAAAACTCTGCCCAGAGGGGACGCTACCCGGGCCCTGCTTGAGCTGCTTGAAAACGACCCGGCCGCATGATATAATCCATCGCGTATGGCGGGCGTAGCTCAGTCGGTAGAGCGCCGCACTGTGGATGCGGCTGTCGCGGGTTCAAGTCCCGTCGCTCGCCCCATAAAAACTATTAGGGACGAAGTCCTTTTAAAGGACTTCGTCCCTCAGTTTAAAGGTCGGAAAACAGATCCCTTTTCCTGATTCCTGCTGTCAGAAAACGCCAAAATGCTTTTCTCCCTGTGAGCCATTGGATCCTGGTGCCATTTTTCTGATTTTCTAATACTCTCGCTGCCAGGAAAGGTGTAACTGTTTCGACGTGATCAGCAAGGATATTAAAAATCCGCCTGGCGCTTTTCCATTCTTCCGGATCCTTTCCCTCATATCGTTTTAAGATAAAGTCCGTTAACACCATCCCGGGGCTGAGAGCACCTACAATCACATCTGACCCTTTTACTTCAGAAACCAGGCTGTTGGTCAGATAATTGAGAGCTCGTTTTGAAGTTCCATACAGGGTGAGCCCCTCAACCTGCCGGCCGTCACTGCCGAGGCCCTCCATATTATAAAAAGCCCCCCTGCCCTGTTTCATAAAACCAGCCAAAGCCACCCGGGCACCAAACAACGCACCAGAGATATTGGTATCAACCAAATCTGTGATAATTCCCGGTTCTAAATCCCATAATTTTGCCTGAGGTTGTGAGATCCCGGCATTATTGATCCAGATATCTACTGCCCCAAAATGATCCAGCGCGGTTTGCCAAAGCATTTCTACCCGTTGAAAATCCCGCACATCGCAGGAGAAACCCAGGATGTTATCAGTTGGAAAATCCCCGGACAGCTTGGTAACTGCCAAATCGACACTTTCCTGCCTGCGGCCGCTTACGACAACCTGCTGACCCAGCTCCAAAAACTGCTCTGCCAGCCCAAAACCGATGCCCCGGGTGCTGCCTGTTATTATGATGGTTTTCATCTTTCACCTCATTGATTTAAATAGTCCGGTTTACCTAAATTATTGACAAAGCCCAACCCCCATAGTACACTATTTGCCGACCTGGCGAGGTAGCTCAGTGGTAGAGCAGGGGACTCATAAGCCCTTGGCCGGCGGTTCAAACCCGCCCCTCGCCACTTAGTGTAATTATAAGGGAAAATGGCACACTCAAAGGAGTGTGTTTTGTGTTTAAGGCTACTGAAGAGCAAGGGACTCTGTTAAAAACTCTGGTCAATGATTACCTATTAACATGGCTTGAATCATTTATGATTGACCGGAAAGCCCAGGGGGTTAGTAAAGGAACAATTCATTTTTATGAAGTAAAGTTCAAATCATTCATCAGATACTGCGAGAATGAACACATCAAATATGTTCAGCAAATCACGCCCACCTCAATTAGAGAATATATACTCTGGCTTGAAGTAGCTGGTCACAATCCTGGTGGCCGGCACGCCCATTACAGAGCTATCAGGGCATTTCTATATTGGTATGAGGTCGAGGTTGAACCTGATGATTGGAAAAATCCCATCAAAAAAGTTAAAGCCCCCATAAAGCCCGAGGAAGCACTCGAACCTGTATCAATCGAAACAATCAATAAGCTAATAGGTACTTGTAATAGTGGCTCATTTACAGACCTAAGGGATAAAGCTATATTACTATCCCTACTGGACACGGGGGCAAGAGCTGGGGAATTCCTCGAGATTGATCTCGTTGATCTTAATCAGATCATAGGAGATATCCTAATTCGTGCTGGCAAGGGTGGTAAGCCTAGAACCGTATTTATCGGCAAACATACCAGAAATTCAGTACGGAAATATTTGAAAATCCGATCTGACAACTCCCCTGCCCTATGGATCACGAATCCAAATCACGGTTCCTTGCGGCTTACTTATTGGGGTTTACGCTCTATGGTAAACAGAAGATCCAATCAAGTTTCTGTTAATCCCCCTTCCCTCCATGATTTCCGGAGGGCTTTCGCGCTTGCTATGTTAAGAGCAGGAGTTGATGTATTTACTTTGGCAAAGTTAATGGGGCATTCAACAATAGATGTATTGAAACATTACCTGAAACAAACAACTGAGGATACAGCAATATCTCATCGCCAACATGGACCGGTTGATAATGAGGGATTATGCTGACTTTGAAAATCAAATAACAAAGCATGCATCTTCAATTACGCAAAATATAATGTAGCTTATGCAGAAACGAGGATATAAGGAACCAACATGAATACGCAGATCCAGAAGGATATTAACGAGCATCCAGTAAGCATGTATCTCAATAACCTACAGAGCCGGAACTCAAAAAAGACAATGGCTCTGGCACTAAGGCGGGCTTTGTCCAATAAAGAAAATCCTATGTCGTCTATCGGAACTGAAGAAGTTTATTCATTCCCCTGGAATACAGTGACCAGGGCAGAAGTATTAGCGCTGAAAGCGTCCCTGTTAAAGAGATCGAGCGCAGCCACGGCAAGCCAAACACTTACAGCGGTCCGGGGGGTAATGGGAGCTTGTTTTGATTTGGGGCTGATTGATGGGGACACGCTCAAAAGAATCGAGCGGATCCCGAACCCGAAAGTACACGCTAACCCTACAGTTGGGAAGTACGTCCCTATTGAGGACATTGAAAAACTGAAAGAAGTTATGAAGCTGGACCCGACACCCGCGGGCAAGCGTGATCTAGCTATACTTGGCTGGATGTGGTCACAAGGAGCTAGAGTTGGGGAGCTCTGCGGGGCATCCTTGAAGGACTGGGACGCTAAAACCGGGAAGCTTATCATTAGGCATGGTAAAGGCGGGAAAACCCGGGAGAACCGGTTACACAACGGAGCCCGGGAAGCTATGAATGATTGGATAGATGAGCGGGGAAATTGGAAGGGTGCTTTATTTGTGGCTTTGGATAAATGGGGAAAACCTATCAAGAGTGACAAGCACCTTTCAACTCACACAATAACAAAGATGCTCGAAAAAAGACAGCGCCAGGCCGGAATTGAAAAGTTCTCTCCCCACAGCTTAAGAAGGACCACGGCCACAGAATTGATAGCTCAGCACGGGATCCGAGTTGCTCAAATTATTCTTGGCCACTCCGAGATAAGCACAACTGCCAGGTACGATCGGGGTGACAAGGACAAGGCTTTCGAGTTAGCGGGAGAACGCAAGTTTTAGAAGCAAAATACCGATTTTAACCAGGGACAATTTCGGGCAGGTTAAGAGGTGGTCATTCTAACCAAATATCTTTTTCAAAACCAATAAAACGCAATAGGAGTTTTCCTAGCCGAGTTATTTCATAACCACTTATTTTTTGAGAACCGGTGAAATCATCAAACACAGGACCCTTGTCTTCTCTACTTGTTTCGTATTTTGGATTAAGAAGATTCAGGCGAGATAAATGGTGGACATAGTCTCTTTGAATTGCAGCCTGATCAGCCATAAAGGCAGGATCGTTTAAGTGGACCATAACTGGAGAGAGAACAAGTTTGTGTAACGATCGAAACTCTTCATCTCCGGAATGAGTCGGAACTAGATAATACCTCAACCAAATAATTTCGATGTCGTTCAGCGCATTCAAGAGCATCATCAAATGCTTAGATTCTATAACAGAGATTTTATCCTGAGATAGGCTATTTGATATTATGCTAGCAATATAATCCCTTCTTTCTTCACTAAGAGACCGAGCAGCTTGTCTTATTCCTTCTTCTATTAGATCAGTAAAGTTCTCATTCATTAATTGTGAACGAACGAAATCCTCTTCAAGGTTTGATATTCTATCTTGTAACTTTTCTGCAAATTTAACAATACGGTCCATGCGCTGGTTTGGAATAACTGTCCCGGCTACTTCAACTAATAGTGAACCCACAAACGGAATTTCTCCAAGAACTGCACTAGCAGCTGACGCAACATAGTCAATGGGCTTGGGCTTTAGCCCATGCTCATTATTTTCGTCGTTCATAAGCTAACTCCAACTTTTGCTAATAACAATTTATCTAAGAGCACTGACCGATATTTGCTTGTCCGTATTATAAAACATCTTATGAATAACCGAGGATAAAAGGAGACAAAGACAGAGCTTTCGAGCTTGCAGGAGAACGGCAGTTTTAGATCGACCAGACAGAATTAAACCAGGCGCAAGGTAAACGATGCCCTGGAGGCGGTCAGGTGGAGCGGGAGTTATGCCAAAAAGCTACTTTCTTTCAAGATTTTTAATGCCCTGTCCAATATCTATAGACGCCCAGCATGTTCTGGCTAAATGCATCCCTTGAGGCGGGAAATGGGCATTAATGACCTTATAGCCTTTTGAAGAGAATGTATTAACTGCCGGAATAAAATCTCGATCTGATGACGCAAGTATTGCTACGTCCATTGAATTTTCCCAAGCAAGCTTAAACATATCAGTGACAATCGCGGTGTCTACTCCCTTTTCAATAGTCCTTTCAAGCTTTCCTTGGCAATGTGGACAATCTAGAATGTCATTATAGCAATGAGGGCACCGAGGATTATTCCTTGCTTTTCTTTCTACTACGAGAACAGATATGCCGGGAAACCGATCAAGAACGTTTAAAGCGAAGTCACGTAGCCCTTTCCCGGTTGGAGTCTTGGGGTTATATGACATGTAAATGGACGTACCTTCAAATGAAAGAGGTTGACCGACTAGAGCTTCAGCTTGATTTATTAACCAAGGCGAAATCAATTTCCAATCCAATCGATATATATTGCTTGTTTTATTATTCAACGAGATTTGGAAATTCCAAAAATCAATAAATATTCTTGTTTTAAGAGCCATAAAGGTTTCTCTCCTAATTCTAGATATTAAAAAAATTCTGGGAGGCATACAGCCTCCCAGGGGTGTTAATTGTGGATAAACGTAGTCCAACCAGCCAGCGGCCGATGGGATTATCCACGGAACATAATGTACGTACAGTATAGAACGAGAGTTTCATATTGTCAATAAAAACTTTGTTAATGTTAGGCCTAACTATAGCACATTTGTTCTAATAAATAATGACTAATGCACAATATTGCCTATTAGCTGCTTACCTGTATTATAAAACACCTTATACAGAAACGAGGACAAAGGGAGAATGAGAGACAAGCTGCTGAATGGAGAAATCTTCAATACCATGAAAAAGGCAGAGATATTGATAGAAATGTGGAGGAGAGAATACAACACGATCAGGCCGCACAGTGCCCTGGGTTATCAGCTGCCGGTTCCAGAAACGATCATGGTTCCCTCTACCCAATTTTATCAACCTGTACTAACATAAACAGTGTTACAAATAATGGGGACATGTCAACCCCCCATCGACCTTGCCATCAGTCTGGGCTTGAGTACAGTGGTTTTCTGGGGTGTGGAATTGGAGAAATGGTTTATCCGTATCCGTCGAAATAAATAATTCGTGCGCAAAGCTATCACATAATGTATTGAGTATTTGGAGAGTTTTCTATGCAAGAAACCTGGTCCAGTTCTTTCCGATATTGGCTTCTTTCGGTGTTGGTAATTGCGCTTGCCGCGTTGCTGTGGTTTGCTCGTGAATTGGTCACATCACTGATTATTGCTTCTCTCCTGGCTTTTGTGCTCGACCCGGCAGCTGGCTTCCTGACAAAACACACACGCATTTCACGCACTTTATCAGTGAATATTGTTTATTTCCTGGGATTGGGCTCGTTGGGTACCCTGCCAGTGATTATGTTGCCCAGATTGCTGAATGAAGTTGTGCTCCTTTTTAGTGACTTGCAGGGCTTCCTCTCTCAAATCCAGGATTATATTCCAAAACCGATCGTCATCCTGAACTGGGAGCTTCATTTTGAGACCCTTTTGCCAGACTTTACTAAAATACTTTCTGAAAGCATCGCTGCCATTCCAGAAAGCGCTTTCCACCTAATTGAATCCACGACGAAAAATCTGATCTGGGGACTGATCGTCCTTATCGCAACATATTATTTATTGATGGACTGGTCGCGACTGCGAAATCAGCTATTTCACCTGGTGCCAAGACCAAACCAGCCAGACATTCGTCGCGTTTACCGGGAAATCCGGCAAATCTGGAAGGGGTATCTACGCGGCAATCTGGTATTGATGCTAATCGTCGGGGTGGTGTTTACCTTGGCCTGGACTGCCATCGGTTTGCCGGGCGCGTTACTCTTGGGGATCATCATGGGTATATTTACGATCATCCCTGATCTCGGACCGACCATCGCCGCATTTCTGGCAATCCTGGTGGCGCTGATCGAAGGTTCCACTTATATACAGATCTCCAACTGGTGGTTTGCCTTACTAGTCGCTGGTATATACCTATTGTTGATCAATATCAAGGGTGTCTGGTTGAGGCCGCTTATCTTTGGCCGCAGTGTGCATATACACAGCGGCGTGGTTTTTATCGCCATTATGGCCGCTGTGGTGCTGCAGGGCATCCTCGGTGCCTTGGTCATTGTACCCGTTTTGGCTTCCACTGGAGTTCTGGCGCGCTTCATCTACTACGGATTGCTGGGACATCAACCCGGGCCTGGAACTGATAAACTCGAGGCCACTCAGGAAGTAGACTAAGGGCTCTTACCAGTCAGGCAACACCACGCCGACGGAATGGAGCAAGGGACTCCAAGAAAATATAGATCGGGTGTGCAATTCCCGCACACTAAACTGGCGATTTCACCCTCAGAAATATCAAAATTCCTCTATGGAAATTCTTGGGTGAAGACAGAGGACTCATAAGCCCTTGGCCACCGGTTCAAACCCGCCCCTCGCCATCTAACCAAAATTAGACGGATTTTTGACACACTCATGTGAGTGTGTCAATGTTTTTAAGGAAATATTTCACGGCAGATTTTTTCCAAACTTTGATGGGATTTTCCATGTTTATTACCGGGCATTGAGATCTGCCTTGGATTGTACGAGGAAAACCTTGTGAGAACATTTATTTCTTTTTTATAACCGCGCTGATTTTAAGCTCCTCTTTGTTGATAATCCGTTTAATATTGGCCCGATGCAGGTAAAAACAGAGCACGGTCAAACAAACGCCCGTGATGGTGAAGACCATCGGATATCCTGATATATAAGTCACAATTGGCAGCGCGATAAATGATGTGAATGAACCAATAACTATGTAATCAGCCAGCAGCGCAGGAACAGCCACCAGAAGGGCAAATAATATTCCCAGTTTCCAGTCTAAACCGAACATCATTCCCACCAGAGTGGCTACACCTTTTCCTCCCCGAAATTTCAAATAAAAAGGGAAAATGTGTCCAATAATTGCCATGATGCCAGAGAGATAAGCTAAATCAGGGCTGTCGGGATAAATCCATTTCACGACTAAAACGGCGAAGAGCCCTTTGAGAACATCTACCAAACCAACAATGAAGCCATATTTCCACCCCATGATGGCTGTGATGTTTGAAGCTCCCGCATTGCCAGAGCCGTGTTCACGAATATCCATTTTCCCAACCATCTTGCTGAGAATATATGCGGCTTGGATACATCCAAAGCCATAGCCGATCAGGATGGCAATAATTGTTTGAATGACCATTTGTTTTCTCCTCGTGATATCTTAGTTTACCCTTTGCCTTTCGTAACTCACCTGGAAATCATTCCGTTTTTAACTTTACCGATAAGTATATTCTCTAATTTTACCGCGCCAAGCAAAAAACAAGCACAAACTGAAGGTAATCCACATCTGGGGGCAGAAATGGCCCTGGTTAATTCATAGGATTCATAAACCCTGGCTGGCGGTTCAAATCCCCCTCACCACAATCAAAAATAAAAGGGAATTGAACACTCACCGGGTTGTGTGATTGTTTTAAGGGATATTAAAATCAACCCAATCACCCATACCACTTGAGAGAGTTCAGAATCCGGAACTGGCAGGGCAGCCCAGATGTGATCCAAATGATCCGGAGAAAACAGTAGGTTTCTTCAACAAAGAATACCGGGAAAGCCAGGCTGGGTATGTGGATGATGTTGACATAGAATGGAGCACCTTCAGGGTCAAAGTACCGCCAGTTTATCCTCCACCACCAGCTTGGATGGATATGACCTGCCGCTGCTGGTGTTCTGATCCTGGCACTGGCGGAGATTAACCATAATAAAACTAGTTTATCAACAAAAAAACCTGCTCAATATTGAGCAGGTTTTTTCCATTTCACAGTCAATAAACTGCCTTAAGGACAAAGCCCCGGTTCATTCCCTGTTGGTGTAAAACCATAATACGATCGACAGGTATTATCAAAAAGAGCCAGGCTCTTGATCGGGTAAAGGGGGCTGCCTGGATAGGGACTGCCAGCTGTCTCTTCATTATATAGGTCATGATAATCAAAATAGTCCGGTGCTTTTAATCCTCCATCAGCCCAGGCACTCCACATAAATCCGGTATCGCCAGTCAGATCGTATTTAATGGCTAATTGCAGCTGATTGTTAGCTTCTGGATCCCGCCTGGACCAGACCAGATCAGGGTCATCTCCCTCGCCGCTGTCAAATAACATGACTTCATAGCCAGTCCGATTTGAATTTGAGTGATCAGGAGACATCGGGATTTCTCCACCCACATCACCGTCCAGATCCTGGTAAACCTGGATTCCATTTACGCTCCATTCCAGATTGGCGGGTAATCCGGTCTGGATCAGGATATCCCCCCGACCATTCTCGTCCAGGTCCAGTTCCAGCCCGTATTTCATAGATCCTTCTCCTGGCAAATCTTCAGCCAGGTAGATGATCACATATATCCAGGTAGTGGTCACTTTCATATTGACCCTGATGATATCAATACTTCCAAAATAATCCATCTCGTTGGCACTGAAGGGCCGTTCCAGGATATTTGTTTTGTAGTTATCACCGTAAGTTATTCGTTCTTGCGCGTAATCGATTGAGTTGTAATCAATCAGGTAGGTATCCACCCGTTCTTTAGGTTTCCCCGGAACAAGCAGGTGCTCCCGGGCTGGTTTTAACGTTGGTGTTAATGTCGGTTCTGGAGTCGGAAATGGAGTGTCAGTGATTCTGATTTCTGTCCCGGAGTTATCTGTTGAGCTGTTTTCAGCTGCGATAGCGGTTTTCCGGGCGGATTCCACGCCATCTAACCAGGCATCTTTGGTTAAGGTCGCCTGGACACCAGCCTTAACAGCTTCTTCCAGCGACAGCGGGCTTCCATCAGCACCCAAATTGCATCCGGCAATGCTCAGAATAATTGTGAGGGCAAAAGCGGCCCAGACCCTGCTGTTTGTTCGCATTCAATCTCCTACTAGAAAATTATTTGAACAGATATATATTTCACAAGTTAACATTATACTAAATCATAGCCCAGATTATAGTTATCATTTTGGATAAAAAAAGCCTGCAAAATTTTTGCAGGCTTTTTTGTAGGTCCAATATACTTATTCCGGCAGGGTGCATTTTTGACAGGAATATCCAACGGGAAGGTTTGGAGGACATTCCGGACTACAGACATCGCTACAATAAGTGTAGGGTACAGCGCTAAGAATCACAGTGTAGCACAAATTGTAGCCCTCACCAGGGGTATAGATTTGACAGATGCCCAATTCATCTCCGATTGGTTCAAATCCGTACCAGGAGCGGCAGGTGCTGTCAACCAGATAAATAGCCTGGATGGGGTGGAATTTATGCTCGGGATAGGGGCTCCCGGCCTCGCCAAATGTGAACCGGTCATTATAGTCCGCCATGCCTGGATTTTTTAATCCCTCATCCGCCCAGACGGTCCAGAAGAATCCTCCCTCACCCACCAATGATTGTTTGAAAGCAATTTCCAGGCTGGTGGGATCCTCAGCACTGCGGCGCACCCAGGCCAGGTCAGGGTCGTCTCCTTGGCCTGCTTCAAATAGTACGGTTTCAAAACCATTAGGGTTGGAATCCTCCGGAGGATCAGCCAGAACAGGATTTGGTCCTCCCACATCATCATCACCATCCTCCAGAACAACAACCCCGGCAACCGTCCATTGATCATCAGGGGGCATAGCGGCCTGGACCAGGAAATCTCCCCGTCCATCTTCATCGTTATCAAATTCAAGGGAGTAGACCGCTCCGCTGGTCTCTGGAAGTTCCTCAGCCAGGTAAATAACGGCATAGATCCAGGGTGGATTAACTTTCATATTGGTCAAAATTAAATCCAGGTACCCTTTGTATTGTTCCATTTCCACAGTGAAAGGCCTTTCATACCGATTGATAAAAAACTGGTCACTGTAAGTGAAACCTTCATCGGCGAAATCAATTGAGTTGAAGTCTGTTACGAAAGTGTTGCTAAGTTCAGTCGGCTCTCCCGGGATCATGACATGGACGATAACTACTTCAGGAGTCGGTTCGGGCTCTTGGGCCTCTTCCGTCAGGCGGGCAGATTCTACACCAGCTTCCCAGGCAAGTTTGGTTTGGGTGGCAGCCACACCTGCGGCTATGGCGCTATCTTCTTCTGAGGTGTTTCCTGAACATCCTCCAACAATCAATGAAAGAATTAGAATTAAAAATAATAACCTGGACCGAATATTTTTCATATCTCTCCTCCAAATATTACCTATATATACCAATTGACCTTATCTCGAAATAAATCATTACGGTAATTTACAGGGTATACAAAATCTATTTCCGGGACAATAAAGCAAACAGGCATTTTCCCCACAGCCAGATTTTTTGGCATTGACCTCACACCAACCGTAACCCGGAAGGTTCTGGACCTGGTCCCCGGTAAAACACAATCCGGGTTCATTACCATTGGGTATAAATCCATACCAGGAGCGGCAAGTGCTGTCTACCAGGGCAACAGCTTTCACCGGATACCTGTAGTTTCCCTTGTTGGGACTGCCGGCTTCATCGTAGCTAATATGGTCATTAAAATCAAACAGGGAGGGATCTTTGATACCCTCATCGGTCCAGGCTGACCACAAAAATCCCAGGACGCCGGTAAGACTCTCTTTAAAGGCAAGCTGGAGCTGGTTGCGCCCCTCTGGATCTCGCCTGACCCAGGCCAAATCCCGGTCTGGGCCAACTCCGCTGGCAAATATTTCCCGCTCATAGCCATTTTGTTCCTGGGCTGACTCCTCAATATAAAGTGGATATAAACCCCCTATATCCTCATCCTCATCTGCCAGGACCCAAACATTGTCCGTGGTCCAGGAAGTGTCGGGAGGAAGTGAAGCCACAACCAGGAAATCTCCCCGTCCATCATGATCCAAATCTAATTCCACAGCATAGCGGATATCGCCATCAGTAGGAAGTTTTCCAATCAGGATAAAGGTGATATAAACCCAGGGATCTGCAACCTGGAGATTGACCTGATAAATATCCAGGTAAGATCGGTATACCATGCGATTGGGGGTATAGGGACGCTCCAAACGGGACCAGGCATAACTATCGCCAATGGCAGTTTTATTTTTTGCCAGATCAACGGTAACTATATCCGAAATATAGGTATGCACGCTGGAAGGTGAGCCAGGCAGGATCAGGTGTTCAGGTTCAGGTGTGGGAGATACGGTGGGAGTTGGGATCCCAGTTTCTGTCGGATTTACGAGCTGAATCTGGGTTGGTTGATTTTCAGCTGCCGCTGTTTCGCGGGCATATTCAATACTATCAAGGAAGGCTTCTTTTGTCAGCGTGGCAGCCACCACAGCCTCGACCTGCTCCTTTATCTGGGCTGATTGATCTCCACTCCCCAGACAAGAGCCAAGGATGAAAAGCAGGATAATGAGCGCTAGGGATGAAGAGATTTTACGGAGCATCATTTTCCAGCTCAACTCGGATAAATGTAATTAAAAGAATATGCCATTGAGTGTATACGATTGAATTTAGGCTGTCAATCAATATCTTTCCTTCTGACTGGTGGTGGTACACTTTTCAAGTATGATCGATAAAAGAACAAACCAAAGATTTTCCAACTTGCTGCTGGAGTGGTATAAGGAAAACGCCCGGAACCTGCCCTGGCGTAGGACTACAGATCCTTATCAGATCTGGGTCTCTGAAATTATGCTCCAGCAGACCCGGGTTGAGACGGTCATACCTTATTACCAGAGGTGGATGGATAGATTTCCTACCCTGAAAGATCTGGCTCAAGCGGGGCAGGATGAGATGTTAAGCTGCTGGGAAGGTTTGGGATATTATCGCCGGGCAAATAATTTACATCAAGCGGTAAAAGAGGTTGTATCCAATTATGGAGGTAATCTCCCAACCGATCCAGAAATTCTCCAACAACTGCCCGGAATTGGCCGCTACACTGCCGGAGCAATCAGCTCGATTGCCTTTAATCAACCTGCTCCTGTTCTGGATGGCAACGTTCGCCGGGTCTTCACGCGCTACTTTAATATCAGCACTCCCCTGGGTACAACTGAAAGTGAGAAAGAACTCTGGAAAATAGCTGAGGAGCTTATCTACCCCGAAGATCCCGGAACATTTAATCAAGCCCTGATGGAATTAGGCGCCCTGGTTTGTATGGCGCGAAATCCCCTTTGTCAAAAATGTCCCCTCGAGGTTGATTGTGCTGCCAGGCTGCTGGGAATCCAGGAACTGCGGCCAGTCAGAAAGGCGAAGTCTCCCCTGCCTCATTATCAGGTTACTGCAGCTGTTTGCCTCACAAATAACCGGGTACTGTTGGCGAAGAGACCATTAAAAGGGCTCTTGGGCGGAATGTGGGAATATCCCGGCGGTAAACAGGAAGAAGGAGAAACTCTTGAGGAAACACTTAATCGGGAAATCCTTGAGGAGCTCAGCGCAGAAATCGATCTAGGTGAGTTATTGGGAATTTATATGCACGCCTATACGCATTACAAGTTAACTCTGCATGCCTTTCAGTGCCGCTTGAAAACAAAAAACCTGGTTCTCAATTATCACACTGATGCTGCCTGGGTTAAGATCTCATCACTTGCAGATTACCCTATGGGTAAAATCGACCGCCAGATATCTCAACTGCTGGAAAAGACATATTTAAACCAAAGTTAACATCCTCAGTTGAAGCCTAATTAACACTCACCTTAATATATTCCAATCTCCTTAGACCCTCTTGACACTTCATTTGAAGGGATCATTCCCTTGAGCCGTTCAAAAATCCCCAAAAATGTACTCAATATTGGACGTAACACTATTGAAATCTATGTGTTATAGGTTGCATGTATCAGTAGAAAAACAAGAGGTTTCAAGCAGTTATGAGTATATTTAATGGTTCCCTTGATGAATTAAGAAAAAAAGCTTTACTCGGCGGCGGCGATGTTCGCATCAAAAAACAACATCAAAAGGGAAAACAAACTGCCCGTGAGAGGATAAATGATTTCCTTGATCCCGGTTCGTTCCAGGAAATCGGTATCTTCGCATCCCAGGAAATCAATCCGTCCACAAATGGAAAACTTGTTAATATTGGTGACGGCGTTGTTACCGGGAAGGGGAAAATCGACGGTAGGCCCGTTTACCTTTATGCCCAGGATTTTACTGTTTTGGGTGGTTCTGTTGGCAAAATCCACGGCAAGAAGATAGCCAATATTATGGATTTAGCCATTCAGAACGGAGCGCCCTTGATTGGTTTAAATGATTCCGGAGGCGCACGCATTCAGGAAGGAGTCAATTCACTGGCAGCCTATGGTGATATTTTCTTCCGCAACGTAAAGGCTTCTGGAGTTATTCCCCAAATTTCTATCATACTTGGGCCCTGCGCCGGCGGTGCTGTATACTCTCCAGCTATAACTGATTTTGTTTTTATGGTAGAAGGCACATCGCAGATGTTTATCACCGGTCCCGAAATAATTAAGGAGGTCACCCAGGAAGAAATTGACCTCGAATCTCTAGGCGGGGCAGATGTCCATCACAGGGAAAGCGGTGTCGTTCATTTTAAAGCGGCCGATGAAAGAGAAGCCTTTGAGCAGGTCCGTACCTTATTGAGTTACCTGCCCCCGAATAATTTAACACCCCCCCCCACCGTTCAACCCCTGGATGATCCTGCCAGACTAACTCCTGAGCTCTCCGAGATTGTCCCCCAGCAGCCTGATGAACCCTACGATATTCATCAAGTTCTGGAAATCATCGTTGATGATGGTGTATTCTTTGCAGTCCAGGATGAATATGCCAGGAATATGGTGGTAGGTTTTGCCAGAATGGACGGTCTAGTAGTTGGCATCGTTGCCAATCAGCCTGACCACCTGGCAGGAGTGATTGATATTAACGCATCGGATAAAGCTGCCCGGTTTATTCGTTTTTGCGACATGTTCCATATCCCTCTGATCACTCTGGTGGATACGCCTGGGTTTTTACCGGGAATAGAGCAGGAGCACGACGGGATTATTCGGCACGGCGCGAAATTGATTTTTGCCTACGCAGAGGCCACAGTCCCGAAAATAACCCTGATATTAAGGAAGGCTTACGGCGGCGCCTATATTGTGATGGGCTCCAAACATCTGGCTGGCGATCAGAATTTCGCCTGGCCAAAATCCGAGATTTCCGTTATGGGTCCAATTGGCGCCGTAAAGATTCTGCATCGAGAGGAATTGGCCAATGCGAAAAATCCCCTAAAACTTCAGGACCAGCTTTCCCGGTCCTACCGGGAAAAATTAGCCTCTCCCTTTCTAGCCGCAGGAGAAGGTCACCTGGACGATATCATCTTGCCCACCGAAACCCGGAGCAGGATTATCCAGGCCCTGGAAACATTCAAAGATAAACGGGTAGCAACTCCCAACCGAAAACACGGGAATATACCTTTATAGCAGGTTGTTATATATGAAATTACTTGTAGCCAATCGGGGTGAAATTGCCATAAGAATAATGCGGACATGCCGGGAACTGGGTATTCCCACTGTGGCTGTTTATTCTGAAGCCGATCAGAATGCTCTCCATGCAAGGTATGCTGATGAAGCCATTTTTATTGGACCCAGCAAAGCTTCGGAGAGCTACTTGAATATCGATGTCCTTATCAAGGCAGCTGAGGAAATAGGCGCGGATGCGATCCACCCCGGATATGGTTTCTTATCAGAAAACCCAGAATTTGGTCGGGCTGTTGAGGGTTCAGGCAGAATTTTTATAGGTCCTCGGCCTGAGACCATGGCTATTCTTGGTGATAAATTATCTGCCAGACGGGCAGCCAGAAAAGCCGGCTTGCTGGTTCTGCCGGGACCGGATCGGCCGCTCCTAGAAAATCAGCCTGGAAAAAGTTTAAACCAAGGCCTCTCCTACCCTGTCCTGGTCAAAGCAGCTGCTGGAGGTGGAGGAAAAGGAATCCGCCTGGCTCGTTCTGAAAAAGAACTGCGAGAAGTAGCTGACTTAGCCCGGGAGGAAGCCAGGGCGGCCTTTGGTGATGGAACCATCTACCTGGAACCCCTGGTAAAAAAAGCCCGCCATATTGAAGTTCAGATCCTGGGTGATGGTAAAGGAAAAGTACTTAGCTTTGGTGAGAGGGAATGTTCAATTCAAAGGCGCCATCAAAAATTGATTGAAGAAGCACCGGCTCCAAACTTATCACCCTCAGAAAAAGGGCACATCAACAGAGCTGCCCGGGTATTGGGGCGGAGATTAAATTACCGCAGCCTTGGCACAGTTGAATTCCTGATGGATGAGAATAACAAATTTTATTTTATTGAAGTAAATCCCAGGATCCAGGTTGAGCATCCTGTTACCGAGATGGTTACTGGTTTTGACCTGGTAAGGGAACAAATTCTGCTGGCAACTACCGGGGATCTCAACATTAATCAATCCGATATCCAGCTCCGTGGTGCAGCAATTGAAGCCCGGATTCTGGCTGAAGATCCAGAGGAAGACTTCCTGCCCACCTCCGGTAATATTTCGTACCTGAAGGAACCGGGCGGTCCTGGGATCCGGGTTGACAGCGCACTCTATCAGGGTATGGAAGTTTCGGTTGATTATGATTCGCTGGTTTCCAAGGTTATAGCCTGGGGCAGCGATCGCAGATTAGCAATTGACAGATTACAGAGAGGATTAAAGGAATATCAGATCGGCGGACTCAAGACCGACCTGGCCTTTCTGAACCAAATTCTTGAATCCCATCCCTACCAGGCTGGAAAGATTACCACTACTTTCCTGGATGATTTTTTCCCCGAAAAAGAAATTCTGGAAGAATCACTTACCAGGGATGCAGCCATTGCTGCTGCCCTTCATATTCACCAGAAAAGATTTCAAACTGGTGATACTAAAAACCAGGGTGAAAATCTCTGGCGTCAAACTGCCTGGATGGAGCAAATCTCACCAGGAATATAAACTGGACAAAAATATTTAGTTATCAGAGGTCATTATGGCAAATTACAGAGTTAGCGTAGCCAATCGAACATATGATGTCAGCATTCAGGACGATGTACTCGTGGTGAATGGTGATCAAATTTCCTACAACATGGATACCCTGAACAGCAACGGACTGCACATCCTCAGACAGCCTAACCGGAACATTGAAGCTTTTGTTGAATCAAATAAGGGAGGTCTTTACGATATCCAGATAGACGGCAAACATCTCAGCGCAGAAGTTGCCGTTGGTTTTCAAGCTCCCAAGAAGGTTCTCAAACAAATTACCGGCAAGATTCTTTCTCCCATGCCGGGATTAATTGTAGACATAATGGTCAAGATTGGCGATAAGGTCAAGAAAGGTGAGACTTTGTTAATCCAGGAAGCCATGAAAATGCAAATGAAGCTCAGGGCTCCCTCCTCCGGAAGGATCACAAGTATTTCCATTGCCCGCGGATCACAGGTTGAAAAGGGTGTCTTGCTGGTTTCCCTTGATCCGGCTGGATAATAAAGAAGAATATATTAGAAATTATTTATTATGAGGTCCATTATGAATTATACAGATATACTCCAAAACCAGAAATCAGTCTCCACCCGGGTCATCAACGTGTTCCTGATCCTGGGAACATCCTGGTTGATTGCCATCAGCGCCCAGATTTCGATATATTTACCCTTCAGTCCTGTTCCCATCACAGGTCAGACCCTAATTATTTTATTGGCGGGTCTGGTCCTGGGTAAAAACAGA
>SDBT01002464.1_pt1 | contig 32702 bp, 25 predicted proteins | sample 2277101 | NCBI WGS metagenome assembly SDBT01 (sample SAMN10404973, study PRJNA504765) | marine sediment metagenome | isolation source: marine sediment core GS10_PC15, 103 cmbsf | place: Arctic Ocean: Southern Knipovich Ridge | collected 2010 | reverse complement strand
AAATCTGCTTTGTTGTTATTTGGTATGTTATTGTTAATGGCCTCATCATGAATCCTTTCAAAAATATGGTTCATGATGATATTATCGGCTATCGGCTTAAATTAACCTGAATTATTATTAGAGCTTCTTAATCCTCTGTCTACCGCCCACCGTCCACTGCTGAGCGAAGCGAAGTCCCGACTCGTCGGGGTCCTCCGTCGTCTGTCTTCTGAACCCCACCCCTGCGGTATCGCCTGTAGTCAATTGCCAGGTTGCTGACTTTGTATCTGATGATCCTGGCAGTGGTACCCAGATCACGAGCTGTGGCGGCAAGGCTGCCGTTGGAACGCTTCAGGGCATCGACGATTATATCGCGCTCGAATAAACTCGTTCTTTCTTCCAATGAACCGGTGCCGATGGTATCGGAGGCATCGGAGGTCTGCAGTGTCGGCGGCAGATGATGGCCGTGTATGACGTTATCAGTTGTCAGCAATACCGCCCTTTCGATGCAGTTTTCCAGTTCACGCACGTTGCCCGGCCAATGATATGCAACCATCATGTTGATTGCCGGCGTACTTATCCGGCGAACATCCTTGTTCATCCTTTTTGCATACTGCTCCACGAAATAGTCGGCCAACAAGAGAATGTCGTCCTTATGTTCTCGCAGCGGCGGCAAGAAAATAGGAAACACATTTATACGGTAGTAGAGGTCCTGGCGAAAGGTTCCGTCATCGACACCCTTTTCCAAATCGCGATTTGTGGCGGTTATAATCCGCGCACTTGTACTAAGTGTGCGGTTGCTGCCTACGCGCTCGAACCTGCGCTCCTGGAGGACCCGAAGAAGCTTGACCTGAATAGCTGCCGAAAAATCCCCTATCTCGTCAAGGAACAAAGTACCACTGTTCGCCTCTTCCAGCCGGCCCTTGCGGCTTTGTATTGCCCCGGTGAAGGCGCCTTTTTCATGACCGAACATCTCACTTTCAAGCAGGTTCTCGTTCAGCGCTGCGCAGTTTACCTTTACAAACGGTCCTTCGGCTCTGGGGCCGGAATAGTGTATCGCATGAGCGACGAGTTCCTTGCCCGTGCCGGATTCGCCGCGAATAAGAATGGTAGTGTCACTGCCGGCGACAGTGTGAATTTGTCTGTACACATCGCGCATTGCACCTGAATTGCCGATGATGTTCTCCGGGCGAAAACGGTCCTCCAGCTCGTGTCGCAAACGCAGATTCTCATCCTGCAACTCTTGCCTGCGAATAGCCACTTCCCTCCTTGCCTTGACGTCCTTGGCGACCATGCCCGCAACAATGCTCAGAACGCGCATGTCCTCCTCTAAGGGTTCTGCTTCATCAAAAACTAAATCCACGGAAATGGCTCCGATTACTTCTTTGCCGATAGAAATGGGGACGCAGATAAAACTGATTTCTTCTTTTGCCAGGTCTCGTCTGCCGAACCGGTCCAGGAATGACGGCTCCTCCGATACCTTCGGAACGACCGTGGGTTTTCCGGTTTGCATCACCTGCCCCGTTACGCCTTCACCTGCCCGGTATCGTAACTTTCGGCTGCGTGCCTCGGGAAAATTGTGTGCTACTTCAATCATGATACCGGTGCGGTCCGGTGTCAGAAGCGCTATGGTGCCCCTCTTCATCCCAAGCTCGCTGTCCAGCGTGTCGAGAACCTCCGCAAGCATTTCCCGCTGGCGTCCGCTCGTAGCGAGAATATTGCTGATGCTGTACAAGGTCTCTAACTGTCGCACATTACGGGTCCCATTCAACTCGTTACTATTCACAATAAGAACTCCTTCAGATAAACGCCAAAGGCTATATTTTGTTACATCTGCGCTGCCGCGCGACACAATTGTAACAAATATGGCTAAATATGACAACCATGTAATCGTTCAAATTTTACTAAATTCGGGCTTATTTGTATAACTATCTATCATAAAATGACTTAGTAAAAAAATTATTCACGCCCTGCCCTCTGACAATCTTGTGGCTGGAGCGGAATCGGGGGCACCGCACGATACATATCTGTCACATTCTCATGCAAAACAACATAATTGTCGCGGGATCGCCGAAGAATGTGTGCTGTGTTCATGGCGTATCTATTTGTCAAATAAGCAGTTACAGACAATCCGAGGTGTTTGGCATGATAATTGCGTAAAGTTAGAGATGGCGTGGTAAAAATTTGCGTCCGATGGTAGTGTTTCGTGACCAAGTATAGTAAATCTTCTTGAAAGGAACTGAATGATGACACCGAAAGAATTTTTTGAATTTGCGAAGAAAAACGATGCGAAGATGGCCGACCTGAAGTTTACCGACCTACTCGGTGCGTGGCAGCATTGTACGTTCCCACTTGAGACCTGGGATGAAAGCACGTTCGTCGACGGGGTCGGGTTTGACGGCTCGTCAATTCGCGGCTGGCAGGGGATACACGTTTCAGACATGCTCGCAATCCCAGACCCGGCAACCGTTCAGATTGACCCCTTTTTCAGGGAGACAACCGTTAGCGTGATTGCGAACATTGTCGATCCCATCACGAGAAAAGAGTACACCCGTGACCCTCGCTACGTGGCGCGCAAGGGAGCGGCTTACCTGAAGGAGACCGGCATTGCTGATACCTGCCATATCGGGCCGGAGCCGGAGTTCTTCATCTTCGATGAGGTTCAGTACGAGCAGAATCAGCACACCGGCATGTATCGCATCGATTCCGTCGAGGGCGCATGGAACACGGCACGTTTTGAAGAACCGAACCTCGGTTACAAACCAAGTTTCAAGGGTGGCTACTTCCCTGTCAGTCCAACCGACACGTATCATGACCTGCGCAGCGAGATGACTCTGGAAATGCAGAAGGTTGGCATCGTTGTTGAGGCACATCATCATGAGGTCGCCACAGCAGGTCAAGCTGAAATCGATATGAAGTTTGCGCCGTTGTTGAAGATGGCCGACCAGTTCATGTGGTACAAGTATATAGTAAAGAACGTGGCCAAGCGCAACGGCAAGACGGTTACGTTTATGCCCAAGCCGGTTTTTGATGATAACGGCAGTGGTATGCACACGCACTTTTCGCTCTGGAAAGGTGGAAAGCCGTTGTTTGCAGATTCCGGCTATGCAGGACTTAGTGATGTCGGCCTGCGCTCCATCGGCGGCATTCTTAAGCACGCACCGGCAATCCTGGCTTTTGCCGCCCCGACCACAAATTCTTATAGACGGCTGGTGCCCGGCTTCGAGGCTCCGGTTAATCTGGTCATGTCCGCCAGAAACAGGTCTGTGGCCGTGCGTATACCCATGTACTCAGACAATCCAAAGGCAAAACGGCTTGAATTTCGATGTCCGGACCCGACCTGCAACGGCTACCTTGCCTGGACGGCAATGCTTATGGCGGCAATCGATGGTATACAGAACAAGATTGACCCGGGTGAGCCCCTCGACTGTGACATCTACGAGATGACGCCCGAAGAGTTGGAGAAATACCCTAAGACGCCTGGTTCATTAGCTGAGGCAGTTGACGCTTTAGAGGCCGACCACGATTTTCTTCTTGCCGGTGACGTATTTACCGAAGACCTTGTCGAGACGTGGATCACCTGGAAGCGTGAAGAAGAAATCGAACCGATGGCTCTGCGGCCGCACCCTCATGAGTTCCATCTGTATTACGACAGTTGATTAATGCGGAAAGAATTGGCGGACACTGAATTTGCCACCCACGTAAACATTGCGCTTTTGGCGACGGGCTTTGTGCACCTTTTGCGCACTATCCTGGTGACGAATTTGGGTTTTAGGCCGGCAATAAGATGGTGAACTTATTGAACGATTAACACAGCCGCAAATAACTACTCGTTGACTGTTTCGAATGAATAACAATAATGCTTAACCAAGGTATGGATAATGATAATTTCGGCCAGTTACAGGACGGATATTCCGGCTTTTTACGGCCGGTGGTTTATGAATCGGCTGCGAGCCGGCTACTGCAAGGTGGTCAACCCTTACAGTGGTAAACCCTCGCGAGTTTCACTGAAGCGGGCCGATGTTGATGGTTTTGTGTTCTGGACAAAGAATTTAGCTCCCTTTGTCAAACATCTTCCCCGGATTCACGCAGCGTCATTGCCGTTCGTAATTCTTTACTCTATCAATGGCTATCCGCGAGGCCTGGAACGGGCCGTGATAAATGTGAATCAGTCCGTAGAGCTTTTCAAACAGACCGCCACGGAGTACGGCCCGCGGGTCTGCCTCTGGAGATACGACCCTATCGTCTTTTCATCGCTGACAGACTTCGACTTTCACATTCGCCAATTTGACCGGCTGGCCGGCGAATTAGCCGACTACACCGACGAGGTAATTATCTCATTCGTTAATCCCTACCCAAAAGTGATTAAAAAAATGAATCGCGCAGCAAAGAAGTTTGGTTTCACATGGACCGACCCACAGGATGATGAAAAAACGACCCTCGCTAAAAAAATGGTGGCAATAGCATCCGGCCATGGCCTAAAACTTTCAGTTTGCTCGCAGAAGAGATATGTAGTGCCCGGCTCAAAGGCCGCGTGCTGTGTTGACGCCGGGCGTTTGGAAGACATCGGCAAGGTCAAGATTAAGGCGAAACTCAGGCCTAACAGAGAAGACTGCGGCTGTTATGAATCAAGAGACATCGGGGCATACGACACTTGTCCGGCCGGCTGTGTGTATTGCTACGCTGTTGGATATCACACCCCGGCCCGGCAACGATACAAACAGCACGATCCAAACTCAGAGTTCCTCTTTGAGCCGGAAGATTTAAACTCTCGCAAGCAGACTAACCGTGATGATATACAGCTGAAGCTATTTGACGATTAGTCTCTGCGAAGCTGCACTGTTTGTTGACAGTTCTGCATGGGGATTTAATATCTCTTTTTGCGCGAAGTTTTTTTACCTCATCTTCTTTTTTGCGCGGAGTTTCGAGTGAGTACAAGGCGGTGTTTGTCTCCCGCCGCCCGGAGGCGTTTTATATATCTCATTCTCATCTCTCTTTTTGCGCGGAGTTTTTTATATCTCATTCCCTTTTTAGCGCGGAGCTTTTTTCAGATACAAGGCTTAGGCCGAGCATAAAGCGGAGCTGTATAGAAATACTGTGAGCATTTATGTCTCGGCCGTACAACGCAGTAGCTGGAAAAAGAAACCGCTAAAAATTGAGATAAGCGAATTCTCCGAAAAGTTCGCTGGCCTTTTTATCGTATGCCTTCGCAGCGTCTGTTTCGGAATCGAATCTGCCTAAGAAATATCTTTTTTTGTTGTGTATGATAGCGGCCATAAAAAGTTTTCTGTTTTTATCAAATGTCACCCCCTTATATTTTGACCACTTATTCGGTCTGGTGCATGGTCGGCTGTTTTGGTTGTTTTCGGCAACTGTGCAAAGGCGCAAATTGCTCTTTCGATTATCCAGGCCGTTATGGTTTATGTGGTCAACTACAAGACCCCGCGGGGCGTTTAAGAGAAGACGATGCATCAAAACCATACCGTGCCCACGTCGTTTTCTGGCGTAATAGTTATTGCTATCTTGTAAAGCGTGCCATTTGTATTTGGAGAGCCTCTCGTAGTCGTCGGCATCGACTATCGCGAATTTGTCCTTCGTCAAAGGTATAAGCTTTGCACCCTCGGCCAACGCTGATGCATTTTCAGGCGATACGACATCTCGTGAGTACTCAAAGTTGCGACAGGATTCGTCATCTTTGACCACGAGGCATTGTTTGGGCGCTTCTGCCTTGTTTTCACAGATAAGCGTCGCCTTCTTCAGCCCCGAAACCCCCTTCGAAAAACGGCAATCTTCACATGTTTTCTCTGTTTGTTCTTGTGTTCTGATCATTTCTGATCCTCCAAATCTGTTTTTTTAATTCACTTGTTTATATTTCCTATTTTTAGTGAGGAGCTTTTTTCGGATACAAGGCTTAGGCCGAGCATGAAACGGAGTTGTATTATCATACTGTGAGTATTCATGACTCGGCCGGATAACGCAGTAGCCGGAAAAAGAAACCACTAAAAAAGATCGGTCAGGCGAAAACAACGCCGTAATCGCCCGAAAGAACCGCAAAAAAAGCGGTCCCCCCACCCTTAGCACAAACTTGCACGTTTGATGCGAAAATTCGGGATTTTTTTGTCGCGCAAAATCGCTAACTGCTTGCACCCTAAGGAGATAAATTTTTTTATTTTTTCCCCAAATAGCAAGATAGTGCAAGCGTGTTTGGTGTTATCTGGATAAATCCTATCCAGAATTATATGAGTGATACAACGTACTAATCTTCCCCCTTTGCTTGCCCTGTACCCAACGTGGTACGGGGTCATCCCGCACTTGACCCCGGATCCATTAAAACTGCATCCCGTCTTCGACGGGTTTCCTTACTATTTAGCCCCCAGCATTGCTGGGGGTTCTCATTTATATTTAGCCCCCGGCGCCGCCGGGGGTCTCTTACACATGCTACTCGCTAATCCCTGAAATATTTAGCCCCACGTTTCACGTGGGGTCTCCGCTCATTGGAATTTAGATACCCACCGGGTGCCTTAACGCAATACACAATACGCATCACGCTTCACGCACGACGAATATCCCCGCCACTACTCCCGTCATTGCAAGCACCACCTTTTGTCATCCCCGCGGAGGTAATAAAAACTCGAAAGCTTTTGCTTCTTCAAACTTACAATTTGGATTTCTGAAAAGTAGCCCCCTATTGATAAACTCTTCACAATTTCCTTCTTTTGCAACAATACTTTCTACTGAGTAACTTATTCCCGCAACATGAGCGAACGTTTTTTTCGCAAGAACATTACAGGTCATGATTTGCAAGCCACTTCCTTCACTAAGCTCGTGCAGATCGAAATCTCTAATATCCTCCAGAAAGCAAACAATAAATCCAGGTTTCGATTCATCTAACTGTTCTTCTGCATTTGAGATTTTGTCTCTGATACCATCAAGAACTGTGTCAGCCTTTTCACACATAACAGTCAGTTCGATTGGATCTGCACCCTTATTGCCTTTTGCATTCGCTAAAAAGGCCCCATGCGCTTTTTCTGGACGACTCTTATAAAAAGCTTTACAGCGCTCAGTTATGTCAATCTCGGAGCCAGCCGCACACTTTAAGTCAAGGTCAACACTTCCAAGATTTTGAATTTTATAATGACCTCTTAATGAGTCTTCATCTATTAATTCCAAAATATTGACACACATACCTCGGCTACTTTTATTTGTTAGCCTCTCTTCCAAAACTATATCTACGGATCCAGAATATCCTCTCTTTTGAATATCTGGTAAAAGATTTTGAGCAAGCTTAGCGAAATCCTTTCTGTGAATTCTCCTAGCGATATCAACGCTTATGCGTTTGCATTCAACATTAAAATCTAATCCAGGCGTTTTAACAAGAAACTCAGGATGCATGCCCGATACATCCTCATACCATTGGATGTTCCCCCCTTTTTGAAAGAAATGGAACGCAATTTCTATTTCGAATAAGTAATTACGAGCGCTGTCGATATCCAGAAGGTCCCTTTTGAATTTCTTCTTGACTGAACGAGGCATTTGTTCTTGAACAGTTATTACTTTTTTTCCATCAATCGCCAACTTTTGCAGCTCTGGCGTTAAATTCCTGTTAATAGATTTCCCTTTCCTAATTAGATCGTAGTATTGTGTAAAAGCCCTGAACCACGGATGCCTGTCCTTTAGATAATACTCGCGAATTAAGGGCCCAGATTTTAACATAGATCGTTCATATCTCTCAACGGCTTTCTGAACATTGTATTCTCCAAGAAAACTCATTAACCTTTTTATTAAACTTCTAGCTTCACTCTGATGAATTTGTGGTATTTCATCTGCCATATTTTTGATTTTTCCGTTTTATTCAAGTTTTTCAACCAACAACCGACGCGGGCTCACAATCTCCCGATTAACCGCCTTTCTTAATCTTCGCCGGGGAGGATGAGCCTGTTGTCTTTTATGTACAGTTTGCCGTTTGGATTAGGCCGATATTCGTTTATCCATTCCAATATATCACCGTAGTCCTTCAGCAAGGATTATTCATGAACATAAGCCCATTTGTTAATGATTTCGGTCCCGCCGCCGTATATTACGTCAGGATAATCTTCAGATGGCCAATAGAAGAAACAATCCCATGCAAACATGCGATAAAGATCGACCTTTAATTCATATGAAGCGTTATGTTTTTTATACAGGGATGTATAGGCTTGGTTATTGCCGTCGAGAAGTTCATATTTGAAGTACGGGTATCCGCGAAGTCCAGTTCCGGGGATGCTATCAAGGTAGTTAGGCACAAGGTCATTAAAAAATTGTGGGTATTTATCTTCCTGGGCTCGATATCTTTCGATGGCTTGAATAATTGGTTCGGCTCTTTGACAAATACGTTTGCATGCTGCTTCACGAACTCTCCACGGGATTTTCACGCTCACGCAGGCGACTGCAACGCCGAATGCTACGGCATATACAACGCAAAGCATCAATAGCCGAAACCGCCAAATGCCTTTTAGGAAAATGCTGGCTATTAGAGCTGCTGGAATGCACAAGATTGCTCCATACCCTGCCATAATGGGTATTATCAAAAATATGACAAAAAAGAGAAGGCCCTGGCAGGCTTCATTAGGTGGGCCGTCAGTGAATGGATAGCACTCGCAAAACAGGAATATGATGCCGACCAATATAAACAAGATGGCAAGGCACCCGAAATATATGGATTCTGTTTTTCTGCTCATAAAAACCTCCTTCTCCTATTTTCTAATGTTTTTACCTCTCCGTAACACTAATTTTCACACGACAAACTAACAAAATCCCCCTATTCCGTCAACCTTCTTTTTCCCCCCGCAATACGCTATACGCCTCACGCACAACGAACAAAACACCTTCCCAGCCGTTTCGATCATTTGAAAATTCGATATTTGTATTTGTTTCGGATTTCGATATTAGTGCTTCGGATTTCCCTCCGCCTCCGCGTCCTCCGTGGTAAAATATTATCCGTGTCTAAAAAACATATTTAAGAAAACAGTGTTAATCCGTGTCTAAAAACTTTCGTGTTCTTCGCGTCCTTCGTGGTTAAAAATCCTTGCCTTTATTTGTATTAGGGGGGTTGCATGTGGATTTGCAATTGACTAATGGCCCCTGGCCATTTACTATCTATTCGGCCTTAATTTCACGGAGGAGCAAAAGTGCCTTAAGGCACAAACGATCATGTGTGAAAGGGACGAATTTATAAGTCAGATTGTGAACTTGTATGCGGAAGATAAAATACTGGATTCCCGCCGGAGTTTATGCCGTACTCCGATACGGTGCGGGAATGACATAGTCAATGAAACTTGCGGTAAGGCATAAGACCAAATAAATATGAACTTTGTGTTCTCTGTGTCCTCCATGGTCCGCCATAGCCTTGGCGACGGCGACTGTGGCAAGGTTAAAAGTATGATTAGCGAAGTAAACATATTGGGTATCGAGACCAGTTGCGACGAGACGGCGGCAGCCGTCGTGGCCGATGGTCGAACCATCAAGTCGTCCGTAATCGCTTCACAGGACAAGCTCCATGAAAAATTTGGCGGTGTGGTCCCGGAAATCGCCTCCAGGGCACATATCGAAAAGATCTATCCGGTAGTCGCGCAGGCGATTGAAGAGGCCGGCGCAAGCAAAGACACCATCGATGCCATCGCCATCGCCAACCAGCCCGGCCTTGTAGTCTCGCTTATAGTGGGCGTTACCGCGGCAAAGACCCTTGCTTTCTGCTGGGACAAACCTTTAATTGCCGTCAACCACGTGCACGCCCACTTACAGTCGGCGATGTTGGCTGAGGAAAATCTTGACCTGCCTGCGGTAGCGCTGGTTGTCTCCGGCGGACATACGAGCTTGTATGACTGCGAAAGTGCTCTCGATTTGACCTTGATAGGCTCAACGATTGACGATGCGGCCGGCGAGGCGTTTGACAAGGTGGCCGCCATCCTGAAACTGCCGTATCCGGGTGGGCCGAGCATCGAGAAAATCGCCGAAAATGGAAATCCGGAGGCGATTGATTTTCCGCGGTCGATGTTAGGGGCAGATTCCCTTGATTTTTCGTTTAGTGGAATCAAAACCGCTGTGCTCTATTATTGTCGTGGCCAGGACATGAAGGGCGAAAACAGGGTTGACTCGATGAGTGAAGACGAAAAAGCCGACATAGCGGCATCTTTTCAGACGGCGGTGGTCGATGTCTTGGTTGCCAAGACAAAAAGGGCGGCGGACCAGATTATGGCCAAAACGGTGTTATTGGGCGGTGGCGTTGCAGCCAACACTCTCTTGCGACAGGCACTGACTCAAATGTGCGACTCAACAAAAAGAAATTTGCTTATCGCACCGAAACCCCTCTGCACGGACAATGCGGTAATGGTGGCATCGCTCGGGTATCACAAATTTAAGGCGGGCCGGTTTGCAGACCTCTCGCTCGAAGCTATAGCCGTTTCTTAACGGTTGGACGGTTGGAAGGTTAGAAGCTATGAATACTGAACAACTGCAAAAATTGTTAGGCCGGGTAAAAACCGGCGAAATTACTATCGATGAGGCCGTCCAGAAGCTGCGTCATCTGCCTTTCGAGGATTTAGGCTTTGCCCACATAGACCATCACAGGCAGATTCGCTGCGGTTTCCCGGAGGCGATTTACTGCCCCGGCAAAACAACCGAGCAGATTGTCGATATCTTCGCCCGATTAGCAGAAAAGGGCAACAACGTCTTAGCCACCCGGGCCGGACGTGAGGTCTTCGATGCACTTGCAGCAACCGGACAGTTTCCAAACATTCAATATGAACCCGATGCGCGGATGATTGTGCTGAAACAAAAAGACATCGCCCCGTCCGCCGGATTCATAGCCATCGTTACCGCAGGCACCGCCGACAGAGGCGTAGCAATGGAGGCGAAGGTGACCGCCGAGATGATGGGCCAGCGGACGAAACTTATCTGTGACGTAGGCGTAGCGGGCCTGCACAGATTATTGAGTCATATTGAAATTTTGCAGCAGGCCAACGTCGCAATCGTAGCAGCGGGAATGGAGGGGGCTCTTGCAAGCGTGGTTGGAGGACTGGTAAACTGCCCCGTCATAGCCGTTCCGACGAGCGTCGGCTACGGCAGCAGCTTCGAAGGGCTGTCGGCGCTGCTGACAATGCTCAATAGCTGTGCGGCAGGCGTTACGGTCGTCAATATCGACAATGGTTTCGGGGCGGGCTTTACGGCAAGTTTGATTAACCAGAAAATCACACAAAAGGTGAACGACAATGCAGCAGATAACAAAAGTTCCTGAATTGGCCCCAAGAAAACCGGACGCCCACAAGGGCGACTTCGGCAAGGTATGTATCATAGGCGGCAGTATCGGCATGAGCGGGGCGGCGGCTATCGCCGGCCGGGCCGCACTTCGAGCGGGAGCCGGGCTTGTACGAGTTGCCACGCCGAGAAGCGTGTTAGCCATTGTCGCGGCAATTGAGCCCTCTTATACGACCATCCCTCTGCCGGAAGATGACGCCGGGTGTATATCGGCTGAGGCAATCGGGGTGGTCTTGCAACTTGTCGAGCAAAACGATGTGATGGCCTTTGGGCCGGGCGTACGTGTAGCGGCGGGCGTCAGGGAGATTTTGGAAGCATTGATTAGGCTGGAAGGAGTGCGATTGGTGATCGACGCCGACGGCCTGAACTGCTTAGCTAAAAGTACCGACTGGGTCGAAAGAAGAAAGGCTCATCTTATCCTGACACCGCATCCGGGCGAAATGAATAGAATGTGGGACAGGCTCTTTAGAGAACCAATGCCCCAAGATAGAACCGACCAGGCAACGGCACTTGCGAAAAAAGTAGCTTGTACAGTTGTGTTGAAGGGAGCGGGAACGGTTGTCGCCGACGGAAATAGAGTATATGTGAATACGACCGGCAATCCGGGCATGGCAACAGCCGGTTGCGGCGACATCCTTACCGGAGTGATAACCGCGCTGGCCGGGCAGGGACTGGAGGACTTCGACGCAGCGGTATCAGGCGTGTACATTCACGGTCTTGCCGGCGATATCGCCGCCGAGAAAGTCGGCCAGGTCAGCTTAATCACAACCGACATCATCGACTCGTTAGGCGAAGCCTTTTTGCAGCATTTGAAGGAATAAATGTGAAGGGTCGGCGCCGCATGGGCGAAACGGAAATAATCACCGATACCGATATATACAATAAGGTTTTGCTCGGCCGGGTCCCCAAGGCCAATAGGTTTCTCTGGCTCGGCACGAGTGACCTTAAAGACCTGCACGTTAAAAAGAACAATTCGGTGGTACCATTTCTTGAGATTTTGGCGGATTTAGCAAAAAAGAAGGTCTCGATAAGGCTCATCCATGCAAAGGAACCGGGGCCGGCCTTTCGTCGCGATTTTGATAAGTATCCAATCCTCATACACGGTATGGAGCGGATTCTGTGCCCGCGGGTGCATTTTAAGTCGGTTATAGTTGACGGGCAATTCGCCTACACCGGAAGCGCCAATCTTACAGGTGCAGGGATGGGTGCAAAGAGTAAGAACAGGCGAAATTTCGAGGCCGGCATAATCACCACAGACAAGACATTCATCGAGAAGATAATGGGGCAGTTTGACAGCGTCTGGATGGGTAAACACTGCCCCGATTGCGGCAGAAAAAAATACTGCGCCGACTATAAAGATATTCTGCAGAAATGACTCTGGGACTCGTGATGCGTGAAGCGTATTGCGTATTGAATTTTCCCCGTTGTGCGTGAAGCGTGATGCGTATTGCGTTGGTGGAATCACTACGTGATGCTTGATACTCGATGCGAGGTCAAGATTGCCGGTGCCATAAGGGGCAAACGATCATCCTCGCAATGACGGTTTTTTGGGGAAGGGGTAAGTGATTCTTTTAAAACAGCAGCTTTAGTGCAGCGGCGGCGGCGAGGGCAAGTACGATGATCCTGAAGAGTTTTTGGGGGATATGCTTTAACAGGACTATTCCGGTCAGGGCCCCTATGAAGATAACCGGGAAAAGAGACACATTAAGTTTGAGGGATTCGGCTGTAATCAAATCAAGCCTTGTACTGAATGGGACCTTGACCCAGTTAACGATAAAAAAGAACCAGGCGATCGTACCGACGAACTGTGTCTTGGGCAGGCCGGCGGCAAGTAAATAGATTATCATTATAGGCCCGGCGGCATTTGCCATCATGGAGGTAACACCGATGAAAAATCCGAGAAATACGGCGAAGAAGAGGCCGGACGAAGGTTCGATCTTATCCTGCGGTTTTTTTAAGCGATCGTTAACGACTCTTATGGCCAGCATGGAAAGAACTATGACTGCGATGGCGGGTTTGAGCTGTTGGTCGGTGACTTTGCCCATGGCCAGATAGCCTGCGATGATCCCGAGGATTGTCGAGGGCATAAGACGGAGGATATGTGCCCATTGAGCGTGCCGGCGATAATAGCCCGCGGCGAAGAGGTCGGCAAAGATGAGCATCGGTAAAAGCGCTCCTACCGAGGCCTTGGCCGGTAAGGCCAGCGCCATGAGCGGTACCGGCAGTATGCCCAGCCCGGGGATACCGGTCTTGGAAACACCAACAAGAAACGCCGATAACGCCAGGGCAAGCCACTGCGTGAGGCTTAGATCGAATGAACTGAGATCAAACATAGACTGACATTTCCCATATAACATTGCTGCGTTTCCCCATTCGGCTGCGCTCAGGGCTAAAGGCAACCCTGGGCGCCCCTTCGGGGCTGATGTTGAGCCAGTTTTGCCGGCCCGTCTTCGTCATCCGTCTTCGCTAAAGCTTCGACGCGACAAGCAGGGCCTTTAGGTCTTCGAGAATCATGTACAAAGAAGGCACCAGCAGCAGTGTAATCATTGTCGCAAAGACAATGCCGAAGGCAAGGCTGATGGCCATTGGTATAAGGAACTGTGCCTGCAGGCTTTTTTCGAGGAGCATTGGGAGCAGGCCTAAAAAAGTCGTCATTGTGGTGAGCATGATGGGTCTGAACCTGCGTGTTACAGAATCCCGGATTACCCGGCCCAATTCGATGCCGCTTCTGCGCTCCCGATTTATCAGGTCAATCATAATCAGAGAGTCGTTCACCACCACGCCGGACAGCGCGACAATGCCGAACAGTGAAAGGATGCTCAGGTTGAAACCCATCAGCAGATGCCCCATGGTTGCCCCGACGATGCCGAAGGGGATTGCCGACATAACGATAATCGGTTGTGCGTAGCTTTTGAACTGAACCGCTAACAGGCCGTATATGGCTAACATAGCAATCACAAAATTGATTCGCAAAGAACCTAACGATTCATTACGTTCCCGCTGAGCACCGGCAAAACGGAACGTCAGACCCAAATACTCCCGCATTAAATCAGGCAGGATATTCTGAGCCAGGTCCCGATTTATTTGGCCGGCATTCGCAACGGCCTCATCCACATCTCCGGTTACATTTACCACCCTTCTGCGGTCAACCCTTCGAATATTGGCATAACCGCGGCCGTACTTTACGTCGGCAACCGTGTTAAACGGTATCTGGGTACCGTTGGATAACCTGATTCGCATGTTCTCTATGTCGGCCAGGCTTGTTCGTTCGTCTTCAGGATAGCGCACCATCACGCGGATATCGTGTTTACCCCGCTGAATCCGCTGGGCCTGTTCGCCGTAAAAGCCTTGACGCACTTGGCGCGCCAGGTCGGCGAGCGTCAGACTGAGAGTTCTGCCTGTATCTTTAAGCGCCAACTGAATCTCACGCTTGCCCGGCTCAAAGCTGTCGGTGATATCGCTTACACCTTCATAATCTCTCAGTATTATTTTGAGCCGCTCAACGGCCGCCAGAAGTATGTCAAAATCATCATGTGCCAGCTCAACATTAATATCCTCGCCTATACTCTTAAATTCTGACATGAATCTGAGGTTATCAGCGCCTGGAATCTCACCAACCAGTTGGCGCCACCGATTTGTCATATCCACCGACGAAAATTCGCCCCGTTCTTCACCGCTTAATAACTCGACATTCACTTCGGCCAAATGTGCAGCCGAAACTCCACCGCTACTAACATGGCCCGGACCCTGGTTTCGCAATGTCGGGTGGTCGCCAATCACCGTTAAGGTGTGTTTGAATATTGAGGGCTGGCCCGGGCGAACCGAGTCCATTTCCTGTCGTACCTGCTCGGCAGCGGCTTCCATTTTTTTCACTATTTCGCGAGTTTGCTCAAGCGGCGTTCCTTGTGGCATGGTCAGCAGCCCTACCATATTATCTGATTCCACCGCGTCAAAAAACGTGAATTTAACATATCCGCCGACGATAAGCCCGACCGTTGACAAGAAGATAGCGATGCCGCAAGCCAATGTTACATATCGCAACCTGACCGCCGCCATGGCAAAACGGGAAAACGGACCGTTAACAAACTTTTCCAGCGTTGTCCCAATGGCCAGGTGCATGCTGCCAAACCAGCTTTTTTTGGAATTTCCTTTTCTGGCCACTCGCCCGGTGGACAGATGAGCCGGCAAAATCAACAACGCTTCAACCAGCGAGACCATCAACACGCTGATTACAATCAAGGGTATGACCCTTAATATCTTTCCCATCATCCCCTTAGTGTACATCAGGGGCAAAAAGGCGAACACGGTTGTAAGAACGGCCATAATTACAGGAGCGGCCATTTCTTTAACGCCTTTTATTGCGGCGCCGCTGGGAGACATACCCCGCTGGCGATAGGCAAAGATATTTTCACCGACAACAATCGCATCATCGACGACAAGACCTAACGACATAATGAAGGCGAACAGAGACATCATGTTGATAGAAACGCCAACTACCGGCATGAGCCAGAAGGCACCAAGGAACGATATTGCTATGCCCATCGTAGTCCAAAACGCCAGCCTTAAATCAAGAAACAGAGTTAAGCACAGAAAAACAAGTACAAGGCCTATCATGGCATTGCGTTTGAGAAGGTTCAACCTTGACCTGAGCATGACAGAGGTGTCGTACCATCTTGCTATAGAAACGCCCGCCGGCAGACTGTCTCGCTTCTTTTCGACATACTCGGCGATGGTATTGGCAATATCCAACGCCCCCTGGTCTCCAACTCTAAAGACTTGAATAAGTGCAGCGTTTTGGCCGTCGAACCGCGTCGAGACATCCGAATCCTCGAAGCCGTCGATGACCTTCGCGATATCACCGAGCCGTATTTGTGTCCCGTCGTTCCGTGTCAGGACTATTATCTTCTCAAATTCGAGGCCATAGTATTTTTGCCCTTTCGCCCGGAACAGAATCTCTCCACCCGATGTCTTGATGGAGCCGCCCGGCATGTCAAGCGAGGACCTTTTCACGGCGTCGGCAACCTGGTCAAAGCTCAGGCTGTATCGGCGCAGATTCTCTTCCGAGACTTCAATTGATATCTCGTAATTCCTCACGGCGACAACGTTTGCCTGGCTGATGTTATCCTTGGCGGTAAGCTCATCACGAACTTCATTTGCAAGTTCTTTCAGGGTCTTTTCCGAGGCATTACCATAAAGGACCAAAGTCAAAACTTCCTGTCGTGTAGTCAGTTCCGTTATGATAGCTTTTTCCGTTTCCTCCGGGAACGTTATAATCCTGTCAACCTCGGCCTTTACATTGTCCAGTACGTCTTTTGTGTCAGCGTATTCGTCCACCTCAATAGTAACTATGCAGGCACCCTCAGCAGATGTTGAGCGAATCCTCTTGATACCGTCAACACCGGCAATCGCTTCCTCAAGACGCAAGGCCACACCGTTTTCGACTTCGCTCGGCGAAGCACCTAAGTAGGGAACAGATACCGTAATTATATCCGCACTCATCTCCGGGAAGAACTCCACCTTAATCGTAAATATGGTCATGAAACCACCGACCATAATCAGCAGCATGAGCAAATTCGCGGCGACATGATTGCGTGCAAACCAGGCAATCGGCCCTTTGCTGTCTTCGATAAGCTCTTTCACTTTGAACCAAACTCCATATTTGTCTGGGCACCTGTTAACTGTGTGCGTATCTTCATACCATCGGTAACCACCTCAAGCGGACTGGTTACTATGACAGCACCGCTGGCAAGGCCTGCGGTAACGTATGTATAGTCCTTGTCCTGCCGGGCGATCTCGACCTTCTGAATCCATAGCCGGTTATCGCGCGCAACCCAGACCTCGTCGGCATTATGAACGGCATAGCGTGGAACGCGGATGATGTCTTCAAGGCCCTTGCCCTTAATCTCGATTTGGACAAACATTCCCGGTACAAGCGGCGGCCGATGGTCCGACATCTCAAACGGCCTGGCAACTTCCACTACCACATTAACCATTCTCGATGTCGAGTCTATCCTGCCCTCAGCTCGAACGACCCTTCCGGCCCAGGTATGCCTGGCACCGGCAAAATCCGCTATTACCAGGGTCTCGGCGCCACTGACTAAAGATGAACTTGCAGAATCGTTAAACCTCAAAGGCAAGTCAAACCAGGCCAAATCCCGGTCCTCAAGCGGCACCACAATCTCGGCTACTTCAGTCCCGTAAACGGTCGCCACCGCTTGACCGGCCATCACGTATTGACCCATATCAACAGACTCAGCCGACACTCTGCCGTCAAACGGCATTGAGATGACCGTTCGCTCCAGGTTCAGTTGAACCGTGGCCAGTCTTGCCTCTGAAGCCTTGAGTTTGGCCTTTGCCTCGGCTATTTGCGGCTCGCGAAACACAAGCGGGCTCGTAGGCTCTCTGTCGGGATTCAATTGTGCCCATTCCTGCCTGGCAACCGCTGCTTCGGCAAGCTCCCTGTCTAAATACACCTGGTCGGCGGCAACCGCGGCCTCAGCGTTTTCAACGGCCAGTTTGTAGTCTCTCTGGTCTATAGTAATCAGCGGCTCACCGGCCTTGAAAAAGCCGCCGTTTACAAAATCACTATGGCAACTGACAACGCGACCCGAGACCTCAGGAACAACCTGGACCTCGACCTTTGGCTCAACCGTCCCGAAACCGAAGACAACCATCTGCACGTCCTCTGCATATACCGCCTGAGCGTTCAATAGAGGCGCCAAGACCTGCCGCAGCTTTTTGGCTGGCGGCTTTCGCAAAGAAACCAGCGTCATCAGGATTAATACGCCTGCGGCTAATATAGCCACTATCAATAATATTCTTTTCAGTTTGTCAGTTAATTTTGGCATCTGCAACTCCTGAGTTCCTGGGCCGGCTATCCGGCGAGGCAACATCCCAACTGCCGCCCAGGGCAAGAAACAGTTCCACCCGAGCATTCCATAAATCACCGGTAGTTCTGATGAGTTCGTTTTCCCCTATTCTTCTGCGCCGCTCGGTTTCAAGTACAATCAGAATCTTTTCCACACCGCGCATATAGCGCTGGCGAGCCAGACTCTCGGCTCGCAGGGCCTGTGTGAGACGTTCCTTGAGTCGGTCGTTCCTCTCTTTGAGCGTCTGCTGGCGAACGAGGGCATCTTCGGCCTCCCGCAATGCAACTAACACCACGCCGGCATAGTTCTCGGCGGCCTGCGTAGCGCGGGCTTTTGCAGCATCTACCTGAGCTTTCAACTGACCGCCTTTGAATATCGGGGCTGCCAGACCGATTATCGCTGAGTAAACCTCGCTTTGAGGGTCGGTAAGCATCGAGAACCTGCCGGACAGATACCCCCAACTGCTGCTCAGCGTAAGGTCGGGAAACAGTGCCGCGATGCTCACGCCCACACGCTCAGTGGCAGCCCTTAGCCGCAATTCCGCAGCTTGCACATCGGGTCTTCTATCCAAAAGGGCCGCCGGAATCCCAACCGGAATCGGGTCCGGCTCACCAAGAGCCCCCAACCTGTCAGGCAGCAACGCCAACGCGCCTGGCCTTTGGCCTATCAATACATCAAGACTGTGCTGTGCAATTTTGATACGTTCAACAATCGCCGGTTCCAAAGAGCGCGCCGCTGCAAGGTTCTCCCGTGCCAGATATACATCAAGCGGGCCGACCAGCCCCGAGTTATATCTCCTTTCGACTATCCTGAGCGTCTCGGCGCGACTCTTGATGTCCGCACGGGCCACATTGAGCAGCCTTTGCTGTGTCCCAATCTGTATCCTCGTCCGAACAACCTGAGAAATAATAGCATGTCTGAGGGTCTGCCGGTCCGCCTCACTCGCTAAAAGATCCGCCACCGCGGCCTTTTCCGCTCGTCTCAATTTTCCGAAAAAGTCAACAATATAACTGACGTTGAAGTCTTGCGAGTATGTTGTGGAAAAGAAGCTTCCTGTGGCACCAAAAGGAGCTGCGGAGGCCTTCCGACGGGTTCGGTTGGCTGCATACGAAATGTCCGGCAATCTGACGCCATGGCTCTGGGCCAGGAGGGCTTCGGCTTCCAGCACCTTCGCCGCTGCGGCCTTTAAGTCTGTGTTTCTTTCGAGGGCAAGAAGCACCAAATCAGCCGTAACCCGGTCCCCGAAACACTGCCACCACGGTCCGTCCACACAAATATCATTTGCATCCGTCCAGCCGGGCGGTGTGTTCAAAAATCCTGGCCCCCCATCGGCTGCGGTCTCAGGTCGCAAGTAGTCAGGCCCGACCATGCAACCGACGTTAGTCATACACGCCGCCAATGCTAAGGCAGCAATTATTATACGCGTTTGTTTTATCATTTAGTTACTACCCTTTGCAAACCCGCGTATCCCCGCAGCGGAGAACTCAACCACGTTCTCTAATGCGCCGTCCAAATCAAATTCTGGCGAATCATGTGCTTGTGCCCAGAACTCGTGCACTTGAAGGACATGGACAAGTTGCGCTACGACTGCGTGGGCCGCCGACATCGCTCTTGCCTCCTCCAAACCAGGACACACCTTCATAAGGGCCTGCTGAAGGGAGCCGAGAACAGGGCGGAATGTCTCTTCTATAAACATAGCTGCCGGGAGGCGCTGGTCGAGCATCTCGCGAAGCCACAGTTTGATGAATCGAGGGCCGCTGCTTACACCGACAAGTGGTTCGAAAAAGGCTTTTCCAAACGCACAAAGTAAATCCTCAAGGGTAGTTTCCCCGCCACGAGCCATTACCTCGTCGATTCTTCTCACGCGAACATCGCGCAGCAAAATCAATTTGCGCCGAAACGCTTCAGTGTAGAGGTTGTCCTTGCCGCCAAAATGGTAGTTGACCGCGGCAACATTACATTTCGCTTCAGCAGTGATATCCCTCACTGACGTGCCGTCGAAGCCCTTCTCGGCAAACAGCTTTTCAGCAGCGTCAAGAAGCTTTTCACGCACCGGGTCACCGCGGGCATCAATATCCTTATTAAACTCCTTTGCACTCATTACTCGACTCCCTAACAAACGTTTAAAACAATCGCTTCATACTAAAGTATAAAACAAACGTTTGTTTGTGTCAAGCCAAAAATCGAGAATTTTCAATATTTTCTGTAACTATTGTATCGCACAGGGCTTACATGAACCCTTTGTTCCTGGATTCATATCGGCTCCACTGCAACAGGAGCTGCTCTTCCGGTTGCAAAGCCCATATTTTGCTTGATTAACAACGCACCTGTCGCGTATCCTAATCCTGCGAAATGAATCAAATTGCAAAGGTCCGATATGAAGGTTGAGCTTCACTATGGCGAAGGACGGGTATCTCTGGAAATTCCGGAGGGCAATATCGCTGAGATTATTCGTCCGTGGTCCGGCGACCAAAAGGCCGACAACAGAGTTGTCCTGCGCGAGGCCTTCGCTCAGACCGAAGTAGCTGATTTTCAGGAAGAACTCGCCGGCAAGCGCCTGGCTGTATTGGTCAGCGACGGTACCCGTGATATTCCGTTCGAAGCCATATTTGCCCAACTGTTCCCGGTACTTAACAAATGTTCGTTGGTGCGGTTCTTCATCTGTACCGGGACCCACAGCGCCGACACCCCCGAAAATCGTGCAATCGCAGAACAAATCCAGAACGCGGCTGCAAATGCAGGCTTAGGCGATTTTGAAATCCACATCCACGATTACTCCAAAGACGATTTCATCAACGCAGGCAAAACCCGGCGCGGTACAGACGTGATGTTCAACGCCAAAATTGATACAGCCGAAGTTTTCCTGGTGCTCTCGGATGTGAAGGTTCATTACTTCGCCGGCTATTCGAATCCTGTGAAGAACTTCGTCCCCGGCTTATGTGCATTTAGAACTACCGAGCATAACCATAGTCTCGCGCTCGATGAAAGGTCAACATTCGGATTGCATCCCTGGCACACGAACCCAACGAGGCAAGATAATCCCTTAGCCGCCGACCAGCTTGAGGCCATGGAGCTGATTGTAAAGGCCCGACCCATCTATGCGTTGGTAACAATCAGCAGTTCCGGCCGAATCCAGTGGGCACGCTTCGGCCCGGCAAAAGAGGTTACCGGCGAAGCCTTTGACGTAGTCGATGAAAAAAACACATACACCACCGGGCCCATTGAGCGTCTAATAGTCTCGCCGGGCGGTTTGCCGAACGATATTGATTTTTATATCGCTCAAAGGGCGCTGGAGCTTACAAAACAAGCCGTTAAAGACGTCGGCCAGATCCTATTTTTGGCGGCCTGTCCTAAAGGAATCGGCGAGCAGCATACGATGGAGAATTTTTACAATCGTCTCACACAACCAATTGATAAAATCCTGAAATCTATCGAGGCCGAATACGAAATGTTCAGCCACAAGCCTTACAAGCTCGCTCAGATGATCAAGCGCCTTCGCCGAATCTGGATGTACTCGCAGATACCAGATGACCTCATCGAAGCAGCGCACCTTCGGCCCACACACGACCCGCAAAAGGTAATTGACGGCTGGCTTACCGAAGATACAAACGTGCGGATCACAATAGTGGACGGTGCCAACAAACTCGCCCTCTACGCAGAAAAATAGTCCCCACCAGTTGGGAGTGTGGCAAATCTTTCCTGAGGTCGTTTCTAAGGTTCTTTCCGACATCCTGTTATGTTTAAATGTCATCTCTGAACGAACGGAATGCACACACACGTCATTCTGAGCGAAATGCAATGGAGCGAAGAATCTCAGGCGGACGTGAAGTCGAGATTCTTCGCCTTCGGCTCAGAATGACATCTATAAAGTTTTCTACAGGGCGCAATTTTTTTTCTGCACCGGCGTTTTGCGAAGCATTTTTCGCAGGATGGTCATTAACGTCTCAGGCTCGAAATAGTGCTTTTCTAATCGCAAATGTACCGTCTTCGGGTCAGGCACGCGAACGGTTCCGGGTGCTCTTTCAAAGAGGTGTTGTGTGGTCGCATCGGCCTCGAGCGAAAATACAAGGTCCGGCCCGGAAACAATGATGCTCTTAATCTGCCACCTCGAAGCTAATATCCTCAACTCAGTCATGTCGAGCAAAACCTGCACTTGCTCGGGCACCGGGCCGAACAAGTCCGCCAACTCTTCAGCCAGCCTCTTTAGGTCCTGGTCTGTCTTTGCCACAGCGATTCGCCGGTACACATCCATCCGCTGCCGGTCGGAGGGAATGTAGCTTTTCGGAATATAAACGGAAAAGCCCAAATCAAGCACCGCAGTCGCCGGCCTTTCAATCGGCTCATTCTTCATACGTTTGACCGCCTCAGCTAACAGCCTGCAATACATCTCGTACCCCACCATGTTGATATGCCCGGACTGCTCCGGCCCCAGGATATTACCCGCACCGCGAATCTCAAGGTCCCTCAGAGCTATCCGGAATCCCGCGCCCAACTGCGAATACTCCTCTATCGCCTTTAACCGCCTGGCCGCCGTCGGTGTTATTGTTCTCGTCTGCGGCAAAAGCATATACGCGTACGCTCTGTGCTTATACCGGCCCACGCGGCCGCGAAGCTGATGCAACTGCGCAAGGCCGAACCGGTCGGCGTCGTTCACTATCATCGTGTTCGCGTTTGGAATATCCAGCCCCGACTCGATAATCGCCGAGCACACTAAAATATCCGTCTCGCCGACGACAAACCTTATCATCGCCTCCTCAAGCTGGTGCTTTGCCATCTGCCCGTGGGCGATACCAATCGTAACCTTCGGGTCGTTTACAATCTCGCGGACCTGGCGGGCCGCACGCTCAATCGACTGCACACGGTTATGCACGAAGAACACCTGCCCCTGCCGGTTAAGCTCGTGAATTATCGCCCTGCGTATCAACTCCCTGTCGAATCGGCACACCTTTGTTACGATACTTCGCCTGTCAAGCGGCGGCGTGGCTAATGAGCTTATATCCCGCAGGCCCAATAGCGACATGTGCAGCGTCCGCGGAATCGGCGTAGCCGTCATGGTCAGCACATCCACGTTAACGCGAAAACGCTTAAGCCTTTCCTTGTGCTCGACCCCGAAACGCTGCTCCTCATCGATAATCAAAAGACCCAAATCCTTAAAGCCGATATCATCGCTCAAAAGCCTGTGCGTCCCTATCAGAATATCGACTCTGCCTCCTCTGGCTCGGCTGATAATATCCTTTGCGTTTTTTGCCGAGTTAAACCGGTTCAGCGTCTCTATCGTAATCGGAAAATCCGCAAACCGCTCCGTGAACGTCCGCCCGTGCTGAACGCAGAGCACCGTCGTCGGCACAAGCACCGTTACCTGCTTACCCGCCTCGACCGCCTTGAACGCCGCCCGCATCGCAAGCTCCGTCTTACCGTAGCCAACGTCGCCGCAAAGCAGCCGGTCCATCGGCACAGCTTCAATCATATCGCTCTTTAGCTGCTCAGCCACGGTCAACTGGTCCGGCGTTTCCTGATAGATGAACGATTCGGCAAACTCCTTCTGCCACGTGGAGTCGGGGCCGAATGAAAAACCGCCCATGTTTTGCCTTTTTGCCTGCGTCTCCAGGAGTTCGGCGGCAAGGGCCTGCACGCCCTCAGCCACTCTTTCGGTTTGGCGCTTCCACCTCTTTCCGCCGATCTTGCTAAGGGCAGAACGCTTCGGCAGCGACCCTATGAATTTCTGCACAAACGCGATATTCGTTACCGGCACATGAATCAGCACCTTGTCGGCATATTCAATTGTAAGATACTCGCTGACGCTGCCGTTCTTCTCTATTGTCTGTATGCCTAAGAACTTGCCTATCCCGTGTGAAATGTGTACAACGTAGTCGCCCTTATGCAAATCCACAAGACTCTCAACCGGTGCGGCACTTCGAATCCTTCTTATCCGCCGCCTGAGCGCATACTGGCCGAATATCTCGTGATGGCTCACAACAATCGTATTCAGCGAATCAATGATGAATCCCTGATGAATAAATCCCAAAGGCAGCTTGAAGTTCGCCGGCACCTCGCCCCGCACCTCGACTACAATCTCCGTTATTCGCTGCACCTCCGCCGGGTTCTCACAATAAAGCAGTACCTCCTTTTCGCTCGTTTGCTCCAACAATTCTTCCAGCACCGCCTTTGTACTCTTCCACGCTGCACCGGCCTTATGCTCGAACTGCTGCGCACTGGTTACATCAAGATGGAGCCACTCTTTCTTGCCGCCCCCAAAGCGCGAGATTTCCAGCCGGCTGAATTTGTTCATTGCCTTGTAAATTGCGCTGAACGGATACAGCCCGCCCGCTTCTTCGGACCGGTCGAGAAACACACCGGAAACATCTGCAATATCGACCGGCTCTTCCAGGATGATTATCGTATCAGCCGGCAGAAGATTTACGAATAGCTCCGTCCGGCCTGTCCCTCCATACTCCGCCGGCGCCACAATGCAAACGCCTTCAATCCGCTCGGTTGACCGCTGCGTATCAAGGTCTATCCTGCGGATACTTTCAATCATGTCGGCGAAAAACTCCACCCGCACAGGCTCCGCTTCCTGTCCACCCACAGCGCCGATCCGGCAGGCGCTGTCTGTGGTTACCGGTGCAAAGATGTCGATAATCCCCCCTCGCCTTGCGAATTGGCCCGGCACATCCACGCTGTCGACCCGTTCGAAACCATTATCGCTCAGCCAGCCGATTACTAACTCCGGCTCGATTGTCTGCTTGACCTGCAGAGTCAATCCGCCCTCCATAAGTACCTGTCCGCCGGGCACCGGTTGATTAAGCGCCTGAACCGGTGCACAGATAATCAATCCCGAAAGTTCATCAGGTTCAGCCTGAGCCAGACCCAAAGCTAAGCGCAGCCTCTGCGCACCGATTTCATCCGTGGCATCTGAAACGTTTTCTATTCCCTCCCAAACGGGAAATACCTCTACGCCCGCTCCCTTAAAAACCTGCAGGTCATCGCTCGTCCTGTCGGCCTCATCTAACTGCGCATTTACATAGAGAATCGGCCGTTTTAGTGCCTTAGATATGTGCGCCGCCAGCATCGGCGCAAACGACCCCCATGTCCCGTCAACTTTCACCGCCCCATTACCGCCCTTGGAACCGGCCAGACGGGATACAATCTGGCATACTATCTTGTCCTCACCGAGGTCCACTGACTATATGTATGGTAAATCGACAATCGCACATAGTCAATCAAAATGCCTCGCAAGCCAGAGTTTGGTTGTGGCCAGATTTTCTGGCAGACCAACTTTTTTTATTCTTCAACACAATTTTTCAGCATTTCTTTGTCATTCTAAGCCGTTAGGCGAAGAATCTCACTCCGTCGTACGCATGAGATTCTTCACTTCATTCCATTTCGTTCAGAATGACATTCACGATTCACACACAAAACTATGCATGGTAAAGCCTTAGAGGCCACCATAAAAATTTGGCACACCCCGGAGATTTTAGCATTCATCACGATTGGTCTAATCGCCGAATAGTATCAAGATTTTCCCAATATTGAGCCAAAGCCTTGGATCCTTTTTGTGTAAGTTGATAGCCGGTATTCGGGACTTTGCCCTTGAAGGACTTTTTGACTTTGATGTAGGCTGCGGATTCAAGTTTCTCGACATGGCGGGACAGGTTTCCTCTTGTCAAACTAAGAGTCTTAAGCAGGAAATTAAAATCCGCCTGTTCAAGTCCGGCGAGGATCATCATGATTCTCAATCTTGCCGGCTCATGGATAATCTTGTCAATCTCCATTAGCCGCCTCTCCCTCAAGATGTGTGAGGCCTTTTAGCTTTTTCAATGCGTATCGGCTGTAGAGATGGCCGATCATATAAGCCAAAAGGAAGTATCCAATTAATGGAATAAACATATTCCAAAAACGCATATATCCAGTGAAAAATATCGGCACCCCTGCAAGGATCAATATCGCGTGAATGGCATAAAGTATCGGACAGAGCAGGACTAAAGGCCCGACCTTGGGCCGCAGCAAAAAGAAATATTCAAAGACAAAACACGGAACGAAAAATAGAGCCATGAGAGGCTGTTGATATTTGAATGCGATATAACCCATAATACACAAAGAATTAACACCTAACATATAAACAAGCAATATCGCTCCAACGAGATAGTCTAACCCTCTCATTTTCTTCGTTACTTTCGGTGGCGGTATTGAAGCGATTCCTTCTTTGCCGTATATCCGTTGCTCTATTATTTGGTCTATCAACCCGCGATTTTTGCCACCAAACTTTGCAAGTATGAAAATATGAATTTTCAATATGGCAACTAATGCAGCAACTAAAACAGCAATACCAACACAACCTAAGATCATATTCCCTTTCCAGAACCCTATTACTGCTAAAGCCAATAGAAATCCAACAAGAACTGTGACGAACATGCCGTAAAGCAGTGCCATTGCCATAAGCACTATAGGAGTCAACATTCGATTTTGTGCATACTTGCGTGTCCATTTCGGAATCTCTTTGAGTCTTTCCGTATTTTGGTCCTGTGATTTATTATGTTGTTTACTGTTCATTGGTATCCTCCTGCAAATGTGCTGCTGTTTTTAGTTTCTTCAATGCATATCGGCTGTAGAAATGGCCGGGTAAGGCGCATAGAATTCCATATCCTGATATTGGAATGAGCAGATTTAGTGCTGTCCAGGGCCCATGAAAAACAATGGGCACACCTGCAACAATCAGAACAGCGTGGACAACATAAAGGATTGGCCAGAGCCATACTAAAAAGCCAGCAGGATTAATGGATGGTGGCTGCCAGATTCCTATAGCTATAATAAGTGGGATAACAAAAATTGCCGAAACAGGTTGCATATATTTAATTGGTAGGTCACAAAACACAACCAGGAGTATTGTAATCATAACACAGATACCCAAAAGCAATCCTGCAATCCATCCTGCCAGCCGATGTTTTTTTGTTTTTTCAGGTAGTGCAAGTTTAACCTGGCCTTCTTTGCGGTATAACCATCTGATAAGTTTTTCATTATATTTCCCGCCCCACTTTGGGACAGTACAGAAGATTAGTAATGAAATTACGATCATCAGCGACAGGATACAAATCCATAAAAGAAGCGTATTGCCGGACCGGTAAGCCCTACCTCCAAAGTATGATGGAAAACCAACTGCAGCACAAATGAACAGATTTGTTAACATACCGAGCAGGAAAGGCAGTGTTCGGTTTTCTGCGTAGCGTTGTGCCCATTTTGAGATTTCTTTGAGTCTTTCGGTATTTTGATCCTGGGATATGTTATGTTGCTTACTGTTCATTGTGATTCTCCTCTAAATGTGCTGTGGCTTTAAGTTTCTTCAATGCGTATCGGCTGTAGATATATGCGACCAGCCCTGTTATTAAACCTGTCACTGGAACTGCTATCATCTCATATCCTGCGGAACGCTCTGGAAAGGTCAGTATCGGCACCTTGAATACGATTGCGATCGCCCATGCGCCATAAAGTGCTGCCCATAGATACCCTATAAAACTACCACGAGCCCATCGCCAGTTCGCAAATATTAATAATGGACATAAATAAACAGCTGAAATCGGCATCCGCAAATGTTCAGGGAATACTCCCTGCTGTTCTAATATTACAGAGATAACAACACAGGTTATAAGCGGAAGGGGCATAACTTTTTTGATCTGTTGTACTCCGCTGCTTTCTGGAACTCCACTCCTCTCAAAATACCAATCTAAAAAACGGTCATCAAAGATAAGAAGACATATGAAACCAACCACGTATATCCCCATCAGGATTGACGCTAATATAAACCATCTTTGCAAAAAGCAATATACCGAAAGAAATACAATGCCGGCAAAGGAAAGAAAGATTAAATGGAAAATTATCTGAGGCACTGTCCTGTTTTCAGCGTAGCGTCGAGCCCATTTGGGTATCTCTTTGAGTTTTTCCGTATCCTGTGGCAATTGATTTTGTTCTGTTTCCATAATATCGCTCCTTTTTGGTTCAAATTTTTTATTACGCCATACGCACAATATACTGCAAACATGTTTGCAATGCAAACAGAAAATAAAAAAAATTTGCCTAATTGCCAAAAAATTTACAAAAACAGCCTTATATGGTCAAAATCGCTGTTGAAGAGAGACTGAAAATGAATTGTTCAATGCGATAAACTACACAAATTCAATCTATAAGGACATACCGCGTATGACTTTTTGTAGGGTAGAGACTGGTTTGCAAATAGTTGACAGGCCGGGGCCCGCGCAGGATTTGTCTGAGTTGAGTGTCAAGCGGCAAGTTTGTTGGCATTTTGAGCGGCTCATAGTTTTCTGTCGAGTTTGCGGTAACTGATGGCTTCTGCGATGTGTTCCGGCTGGATGTCTTCGCAGTTGTCAAGGTCGGCGATGGTGCGGGCGACCTTGCAAATCTTGTCGTGGGCACGTGCGCTTAGGCCGAATTCGATCATCGCCTGCTTAAGTAGCTGCTCACACGGCTCATCCAACGGGCAGAATTTCTCAACCTGCTTATGGGTCATAGTTGCATTGGTAATGAGTTTGCCGGCGCCGAAGCGGTCGGCCTGGATTTGTCGGGCGCTAACGACCTGCTGTCTTATCGCATCCGAGTCCCTACGGCTGGATTTGCCCCGCAAGGTGCCAAAGCTCACCGGCGGAACGTCGATGTGGATATCAATCCTGTCTAACAGGGGCCCGGAGACCCTGGAGATATACCGCTCAATCTGTCTCGGCGTACATTTACACTTTCGCCGGCTCGTCCCGAAGTAGCCGCACGGGCACGGGTTCATCGCAGCAATCAGAATAAACCTCGCCGGGAAGATTATCGTCCCCTTGGCTCGGGAGACCGTTACCGTGCCGTCTTCCAATGGCTGGCGAATCATCTCGAGGATATGTCGGGGGAACTCGGCAAATTCATCCAGAAATAGTATCCCGCGATGTGCCAGGCTCAGTTCACCCGGCCGCGGTACCGTACCCCCGCCTACCAGAGCCGGGCCGCTTGCCGTGTGGTGGGGTGCTCGGACGGGACGGGTGGCGATAAGCGCGGTATTCTTTTCGAGCAGACCTACAACTGAATAAATCCTCGTAGTTTCAAGTGACTCTTCAAGTGTCATGGGCGGCAGAATAGTTGCCATCCGCTGGGCCAACATTGTCTTGCCCGCTCCCGGCGGGCCAATCATCATTATGTTGTGGGCGCCGGCTGCGGCGATGACCAGCGCTCGCTTTACGCTCTCCTGGCCCTTGACATCGGAGAAATCCACATCGTAAACAGCGGCGAAGTTGAAGAGCTCATCTACGTCTACGCTGGTTGTATCAAGAGGCAGTTGCCCGGTCAGAAATCCAACCGCCTGGGCCATGGATGCGACGCCGAAGACCTCTATGTCCTGCACGACAGCGGCTTCATGGGCATTTTCCAGCGGCACAACCATGCCGGAAAAACCGTTCTGCGACGCGGTCATGGCCATGCTCAGCATGCCGTTTACATGTCGTACACGACCGTCCAGGGCCAGCTCCCCGACAACGATGTATCGCTTGAGGCTCTCGCTTTGCAGGCCGCCCGAGGCGGCTAACATACCCAGGGCGATGGGCAGGTCAAAGGCAGGCCCCGCCTTTTTCACATCGGCAGGGGCAAGGTTTATCAGAGATCGCGTGTCGGGATAATTGTGGCCCGTGTTGACGATGGCGCTTCTGACCCTCTCAATGCTTTCCTTTACGGCGGTATCCGGCAGTCCGACTATTAACGGCTTATCAAATCCACCGCGGGAGACATCGACTTCAACCTCGCAGACAATCCCTTCGATTCCTTCTAATGTAACACTGTGCAATCTGGCTAACATTATAACTTTCCGATTAACTGGCTCAATCAGAATCCATTGTTGTAGTACTCCCGCCGACCGTCATCACTGTCATAGCTGATGTGCTCCGGGCTGACCTCGGCAATTTGAATCCGCTCGATACTCTCAGCGCATTTCGTTGCGCTGTCAATCGTCACCAGAACCGCGCTCATTCGGACATCGCCGGTAGCTATCTCAAAGGGGCAAGGCATCTGCGTTCGGAACGCCTTGATTACGCTTTCAACCCTTCTGCCTAAAACCGAATCATGCGCCCCCGTCATCCCCACGTCCGTAATATACGCCGTGCCCTTCGGCAGAATCTTTTCATCTGCTGTCGTTATGTGCGTGTGCGAACCGAAAATACAACTGACCTTCCCGTCGAGATAGTAACCCATCGCAACCTTTTCACTGGTCGCCTCGGCATGAATATCAACCACAATTATATCCGCCTCGCGCTGCAGCCGGCTTAACATGTCATCGATCTTGGCGTATGGACAATCAGCAGGCTTCATAAACATCCGACCGATCAGCGCCACTACACCCACAACCGCGCCTTTGTGCGTCTGATATACCGCAAAATCATTCCCCGCCGCGGCGGGTGACATGTTCGCCGGGCGAACAATATTATCCGCCGACTCTAAAATCGGGATGATTTCCTTCCTGCGGTACGTATGGTCTCCGAGCGTAACAACGTGGACACCGTACTTAAGAAGCTTGTCATAGATTTGCGTTGTCAGCCCGGAGCCCCCCGCCGCGTTCTCCGCATTGACTATCACACAGTCAATGTTATGCTCCTTCACTACCTCGGACAGTCTCTGCGAAAGAATATGCCTGCCAGGCCGTCCCACAACATCGCCAACACAAAGAATATTTATCTTCATATCAAAGCCCCACCCCGCCACCAAAAAATGCCAATAGAAAATAGTAAATAGAAAATAGTCAATTTCTTACCGGGCGTATTCCACGCAACGAACCTCACGCAGCAATGTTACTTTAATCTCACCGGGATATGTCATCTCTTCCTCGATCTTCTTTGCGATATCACGGGCAATCTTCAAAGCCGACGCATCGTCAACATTCTCAGCGTCAACAATCACTCGAACCTCACGACCGGCCTGAATCGCGTAGCAGTTCTCCACACCCTTGAACCCACTCGAGAGTTCCTCCAGTTTCTCGAGCCGCTTAATATACCTTTCCAGCGTCTCGCGCCGTGCCCCGGGCCGTGAAGCACTGATTGCATCGGCCGCCGCCACCAGCGGCGTATAGGGATTGTCAGCCACAATATCGCCGTGGTGTCCTTCCACCGCGTTTAATATGGTCGAAGACTCATTAAACCGCTTCAGATAATTCGCACCAATTGTGGGATGTCCGCCCTCCATCTCACGATCCATAGCCTTGCCGATATCATGCAGAAATCCCGCTCGCCTCGCTACAGAGCCGTCAAGGTTCAGTTCGTCTGCCATCACCTGCGTCAAAAACGCCACTTCTATACTGTGCCGAAGCACATTTTGTCCATAGCTCGTCCTATAGTGCAGTGACCCTATATGCGACAGAATCTTGTTGTTAAGGCCTCGAACATCAACCTCAACCGCCGCTTCCTTGCCGATTTGCAGAACCTTCTGGTTCACGTCCTTCCTCGTCTGCGCCACTAATTCTTCGATCCGGCTCGGATGGATGCGACCATCCTGAATAAGCCTTTCCATGCTCTGCCGCGCTACTTCCCGCCGTATCGGGTTAAATCCGCTCACAACAATGACACCGGGAGTGTCGTCCACAATCACATCAACGCCGGTGGCCTTCTCGAATGCCCTGATATTTCTGCCTTCTCTGCCGATAATCCTGCCTTTCATCTCATCGTTGGGAATATCCACCGTCGAGACGCTCGCCTCGCAGGTTTGCTCCGCCGCGTAACGCTGAATAGCTGTGCTGATAATCTCCCTGCTTTTTGACTCTGCTGCTTCCTCGGCTTCGGCAACCTTACGCTGAATTAACGCGCTCATCTCATGTTCGCACTCATCCTCAAGACGCGTTAGCAGCAGCTCCTTGGCCGTCTCAATATCCATTGACGTAATCTTCAGCAACTGGTTCTTCTGCTGAGCAACCAGGTTAGAAAGCTGTTTACTCTTTGCCTCACAACTTTGTTTTTTTCGGTTTAAATCATGCTCGGATTCCCTTAACTGTTTTTCACGCTGACCAAGTTGTTCCCCCTGACGGTCCAATACATCTTCACGTTTACTGAGTCGCCTCTCCTGGCTGCGAAGTTGCGACCGCATACGATTCACCTCGCTGGCAAACTCTTCTTTTTTCTTGACTATTTTCTCGGCCACCTCCAGTTGGGCCGACTTCATAATGTTTTCAGCTTCTCGCTTGGCGCCCTCTATCCGGCCCTGCAGATCTTCTTCTGCGTTCTTTACCCTTCTCCTGAAAAAAAGCTGCTGCAGCAGAACCGCAAGCGCCCCCCCTGAGATAACACCTAAAATCCCTATGAATATCGTATCAATTTGTTCCGGTATGTTCATCGTTCTTACCTTTCCGTTAAGCCCGCTTAATCAATATACTTATTCGGCGCCTGCGCAAATGCGAAGTCACCTCGGCTCTGGCAGGAAAAGCTAACAAAGAAGTGCAATATGGTTGATGTAATCTATTTCAAAAAAGCGTTAATGACACGGCGCACCGGTAACCTATAGAAGACCTCACCGTCTTCGTGTTGATGAACTTTGTTTTCTTGACAA